>Ga0209208_10012731_pt1 | contig 10608 bp, 3 predicted proteins | sample S1TSphfallax_3_FD_187694 | JGI IMG/M metagenome (GOLD analysis project Ga0209208, IMG submission 187694) | Host-associated microbial communities from peat moss isolated from Minnesota, USA - S1T2_Fd - Sphagnum fallax MG (SPAdes) (version 2) | ecosystem: Host-associated > Plants > Peat moss >... | reverse complement strand
AACTACAAGAAGTTTGTGCTTTGACTTTTTTTTCAAATCTAGAAATGATGGTAGGTGCAAAATGATGTAATTATTATAAGATAATAGCTACTATAGGATGCATACGCCAAAACATGTTTTTCATGATCATGACACCTTGTGATTATTATCCAATTATAGTCATGTAGTCATATTTGGATTTAAATTGTTATCCTTTTTTTTCCTACAACCATTAGTAGGACCACATGACTATAAATGTGACTATAGGTAATTATGTGACTATAAAGTATGACAACACAATTAATAGTCATGTTGAACATAGTTGACCTTGTTTGACCAACTATAATAAATAAATAAATATGAACATGTGGGTAAGTTTAATATAAATTGCCTTACATTTTAATCTAGGTTTGATTTTGGTTTAACCTACTTTAACTTGTAAATTTAATTTGATTGCATTTAAGCCTTTAAATTTAATGTCCTAAATTTAACTTCTAAAATTAATTTCCATTAAATTTAGTTTATAAGTTTAATTTAAGTAGCCTTGTTTAGTCTAAGTATATTTGTTCAACTTAATTTAGCAAATAACCTAGTTTTACCTTAATTTTCCTTAAGTAACCTAATCCAACCAAATTTAACCAAAATAAAATAAATTAACCTAATTTAACTTAAATATCTTGAATCAACCAAATTTAACCAAGTTTTGCCTAAATAATTTAATTTTGTCAAGTTTTGCCTAGATATTTTAATTTATCAAAATTTGTCAAATTCAACCCAATTTAGCCCAAGTAACTTAGTTTAGTCAAGAATAACCTAGTTTAACCAAGTTTTGCCAACTTTTGTCAACTATAACCTAAATAACATATTTTAATCAAGTTTAATAAATTTAACCTAAATAACCTACTTTAGCCAAATTCAATCAATTTAAGCCAAGTTTTTCCAAATGCAACTTAAATAACATACTTCAATTAGGTTTAGCCAAATTTAACCAAATACAGTCAAAATTTATAACCATTTAATGTCAATAACTTATTTTAACCAAGTTTAGCCTGGTGTAACATAATATAGCCAAATTTTCCTTAATATAACCTAGTTTAACCAAGTTTAACCTAACATAAAGTTTTTTAACAAAGTTTAACATAAATGACATACTTTAACCAAGTTTATCCTATTATGACATAATATAACAAAATATATCATAAATAACTTACTTTAATTTAGTTTAGCCAAATTTAGTTTAGTATAACCAAGTTTAATTTGAATAATTTACTTTAACCAAGCTTAACTTAATATAGCTTAATTTAGCTTAATATAACCTAATATAACCAAGTTTAACTTAAATAATCTATTTTAACCAAGTTTAATTTAATAAAACCAAGTTTAACCAAAATAACCTACTTTATCCAAGTTTAGCTTAATAAAACCAAATAAAACCTAAATAACCTATTGTCACGAATGTCAACACCATGGAATTCTTTCATATAAATGTTCATCTATGACTTGCAATTAACTTATATTTATTTTTAATTTAATTTTAATTCATTTTTAGTTAACTATTATTTAACTCTTATTCATTTGTAGTTATTTCTTAGTTCACTTTCAAAATTCACTTTTAATTAAATATCAGTTAAATTTAACTCATTTTTAATTAACTTTTAGTTAACTCATAGTTCAATTTAATTAGCTCATAACTCATTATTAGTTTCCACATGAATGGACATGGGTCACACATGGGTGAACATGGGCCACATGTAAGTTGGGTGAACACAGGCCACATGCAAAGTTTAATTTAGTATAACCAAATTTAAAATAAATAACCTAATTTATGCAAATTTAGCTTAATATAGCCAAGTTTAACCTAAGAAATTTACTTTAACCAAGTTTAGCCAAATATAGTCAAATTTAACCTAGTATAACTAAATTTAACCTCAATAACCTACTTTTGCCAAGTTTAATATGATATAACTTAGTCCTTAACAAGTAGAAATCTTTAAATTAGTTAGCTCCATAGGCCATTTAGTAACTAATAGTTATAAGTGTAATAGTTATTAATGGTAGACTTACTATCCCTTACCTAAGGGGTGAAGTTAATGGGATTAAATAGCATGGGTTAATGAATGGTCAAGGGTAATCTTCTTAATCATTTAAGAGATTTTTAGGAAGGGATTAGGATAAGGGCCCTATTTTCTAGAGGTTAATGTGGGCCTTGTGTGGTATGTGGAGAAGAAGGATTAAAAGAAATGTTGTGGGGATTTGGGAAAGAATTCAAGATTTTTTGGGAAAATGGGACCTTGGTAATGTAGAACTTTCATGGAAAGGGGTGTGAGGAATGGAAAAATATGTATGTATTTTGTTTGTGATTTTAATGGACGATGGTTGAAGGACTCAAGACTCTTGTATTGTATTATTTTTCTATTAAATGTGGAAGGTAGAGTAGTTTATATTATACAAGTAGAATGCTTCATTGAAATAATATTTTTGCATTTCTTTTAGGATAGAGAATAACAAAGCTTACCCCTTGGTAGCCTTTGGAGCGTTAAGCCATTTGTTGCCACAAGAAGGTAGTATCTAATTTTAAATGGTGGAAAACAAGGGGGGAAGACCAACAAATAATCGCCTACAGACCGAGTGGTATAATAGCAGGTGGTAGGCACAAGCTATGAGGGAAGGCAAATGGTAGAAAATAGCAGAGGGATTTTCCAAGGTGATGCAAGTGATAAGCAAAGCCACATGAGGACCTACAAGTGTATGAAAGGAGGGACAATAGTGGTATTATGTTTGCAAACCCCCTCAACAACATTTAGGGGTGTTGAAAGTATTGTAAAATTAGGGAAAGTAGCTACTTTCAAGTTTTGACCATTTCTCATGTTTCCCCCTCTTTATTTTTCCCCCCTTCCCCCTTGGTTTAGATTACTTATACGAGGGTAGGTTTGGTCTTAAACAATAAACCCTTACCTACCTCATTCCTCTTTATATGACTTTATTTATTACTTTAATAGTTGTAGTAAAGTAAATTTGTGAGGGTAGTTTTTTTTGTGGAATAATAAGGTGTTGACCTTACCCCTTAATCTTACCCCCTAGAAAATGGTAATGATCAAGGGCCGCAATTTCACCCCTTAACATTAGTTTATCCAAGTATAGCCTATTATAACCAGATTTAACCTAAATAACCCACTTTTGCCAAGTTTAGCTTAATATAGCCAAGTTTACCTTAATATAACCAAGTATACCCCAGTATAATGTAGTTTAGCCATGTGTAGCTTATTATAGCCAAGTTTAACATAAATAACATATTTTTACCAAATTTGGCTTAGTATAGCCAAGTTTACTTCAAATAATATACTTTAGCCAAGTTTAGTTTAATATAGCCAAATATAACCTAATTTAATCAAGTATAGCCAAATTTAACTTAAATAACATACTTTTGCCAAGTTTAGCCTAGTATAATTTAATTTAGCCAATTATAATTTAGTATAGCCAAATTTGGCTTAGGTTAAACCTAAATAACTTAGTTTAGCCTAAATAACCCTAAAATTAACTAAGTTATTTAGGTTTAAACTAGGAAAACCTAGATTTGTTTAAAATAACCTATGGAGGCCTAGGCTAAATTGTTGGGTGGCTTAGATTAGCCTACATCAACTTAAGTCAATTTAGGAAAGCATAAGTTAATTTAAGCTAAAAAACTTAATTTTTATATGTTTGTGATAACTTCATTTGTTACAAAAAAAATGTGGTGGTGTAATGGTAAAAGACTTCACCCCTCAAAATGGAGGTGAGGGGTTGAAGTCCTCTTACTTTCATCTTATCCTTCATTGTAGGTTCCTAGGGGAATATAAGTGAGGTAGCCTTCCTAGGAAGAAGTTAGGTGGTTAACATAGTTTAGATTGTTTTTAAACTTAGGTTAGGTTGTCTAGCCTAGCCTAGCCTAGCATGTAAGCTAGGTCGCCTAACCTAGGGCTCCGAGCCTAGTAAGTAGGTGGCTTAGGTTAAGTCCCAAGTGTCATTATTTGATTAAAAATTGATTGCCATGTGGCATCATAAATTGGGTAATAAAAATAGTTTCATTATTTTTTATTGCCACATGTCAATTCGTAAGTGGTTGATAAATCTTGAATTCATCTTAGGCTACCACATGATAGCATGGCATTAATCAAAATAAATTATAATTATATTTTAATATTAAATTTTGGTTGTTGAAAATGTTTTGTAATTATGGAAGACATAGTCACAAATGGCATGTATGACTATGTCATTTTTGTGACTAGTGGTAAATACCATAGGGCCATATGCATTAGCAATTATACAGTCATGGCCAATCATATATGAAGTTTAGAACTACAATACCAATTGCTTATGTAGTCATATTTTCCACGTTTTGGCATAGTGGATGGTAGGTAGACATAAGATAGGTCTTAGTATGGTGTGTTTTGATTTTTTTTCTTATTCGTTTTTTTACTTGAAAACCTTTTTACTTGATAATATTTAGGTTATCAAATCTTGTGATTTTACAATGAAACTTGAAATGAAGTGCCCAAGTGCAAGTGTGAAAGAAGTGACAAACATGGACAATGTGCTTTTAAAAGGGATAATTACCATTTTATGTAATATAGTTATGTTAAAATGTAAAATTGAATTTTTTTTAATAACAAAATTTTGTTAACATTATGCATGGTAACATCAAATTAATTACAATGCCATGTAAAATGCCATGTAAGATATGGTGTTAAATAAAAATACTGGTGTGGATTGAGCTTATTTTGACATTGAATTGTAATAGTTGTGGTTCGAAGACTTCACTTTATTATGGAAAACAAAGTAACAACAAGATCATCCACTTTGAAGATTCCATTTAAAAAATAGAATAATACTTTAAAATATTCCCCCAAAAAATATTTTCCTTCACCGAAAAAAATATTGGTTATTTTTATTTTTAGTTTTTGAAATTTTCAACATTTTCAAAATTAATATAATTTGTGTGAAAGCCACCAAGCTATTACAAAATATGTAAATATTCATTGCACATAGCCTAAGTTTAATGACATTATTAGTTTGGGTTTGGCAAGGGCCAAAGTACACCAACTTCTTTTTGCCATCAACAAATTTGCTCATGTGCAAACTTCCATGTGTTTCCAAAGACCTTCTATTTTGGTTTTGTCATTTGGGTAAATGGTTACTTTGTTTTTGATGGTGAAACATGAGCTTTAGTAATAATTTTATATTGCCCACACCTATGAAGTTGCTTGTTTTTAGGTTCAAGTCAAAAAAAATTTGGACCATGGTTGTAAGTTTGTTCATAATGGGCAAAATAACAATATAAGATGATTATGATGCTAAAGTTGCACTTGGACAAGCAATATAAAAATTGTTGCCTTGAAACAACAATTCATTTTTTGCTTTATACAAGTTTTGATGTTTTCACAAATTTTTAATTCTAATTCATTGTGCCAATAAATTCACAGATAACATTAGTCATCATCCAATTTCCACATTTTTGAGGGTGAGAAAGGTAAAGAAAAAGAAAATTGACATTTATGAACAACCTTTCCTAACTTGTCATCATTTCATAAACACCTTTTGGGGTCAATTTGTTGATGTTTCTTTTCCTCAGTGGACATACATGCCAAAGTCAATCACATATTAATGACCTAATAAAAGCTTCCAACCTAATTTGTACCACTTCACATTTATGTAACCTTTCAAAACTTGTTGAAAACATAAATAAAAAGATATATTTCATCCACACACAAGAGCAAAAAAATATGTGGATATGGATAAATGGTTTCATAACCTAAAATTTAAAGGTTTTCAAGCTTTTGATTGGTCCTCCTCTTATCATTCATTATGAATAACCTTTTCTTTTCCTTGTGTATTTCATTTGGACGAATGAAAAGGATTTTAATGCATTGAGAGGAGGGTTAAATGTTTTTTCATCCATCTACAAGCTAGTTACAACACCTTTCATATGGGATAAGAGGGTTATGGTAACAACTTTCAAATATTTGTATTGTAAGTTATGTTTAGTAACTAGCTTGAGTGTGCTAATTATTGTGAATAAACTTGATGTTCACACACCTCTACTTTTCATGGTAAAGTTCACACTTTGACATGTTACCTAATCCATAAACATTCCAAATTCAAAATTCAAATATAATACATCCTTTAGTTGTATTTTTACCAATCTACCATCCTAATTCACTTACTAGTCATCAAATGATCGATATAAGAAGCAAAAACAAGGACGAGCTTCAAAGTTGGAGCTACTTGGTTGTTGAATCCATGTACAATCAAGCTCTTGAACCTAATCACTTTTGGAGGTTTAATGTGTGTAGTGGTTCAAAGGCAAGAAATGAAAAACCATTGTAAAATGTGCACCATTCATTCATGCAAAACAAGAAAGTAGAAAAAAAAACAAGGTGTCACAAATACATTAGCCCTGCCAATAGATAAGATGTTGTACATGTGCATTTATGTATGTATACAAATACATATATTATTTTGTGATTTATTCGTATGTGTTTGTATGTATGTGCATTTATGTGTTATCAAGTCATTTTGTGGTATTGTGGTAATACAAGTTAAGGAACATAATCGGGTAATTTCAAAGCAAAATAAATGGGTTTATGATTTGTCCAATATGCTTGTGTTGCTCTAGAATGACATTGTTGTATTGGTGCATTTATCATATGTGATTTATTTGTGTATCATTAACAGTGGTGGTTTTTATAAAAGTGAGTTTTAAAAATTATATTTATTTATAAATGCTTGCAATGTTGATGATTAATTTGTTTTTGTTAAAAAGTCTATATTTAAATCTCTAATTATTATAGTTGGATAATGTGAAGGAATTTTTTGTGTGATGTTTTCTAGGATAGAATTGAAATGTGACACTTACAATTTGGGAGGTTTATATATTGCAATCATGTATAATGCTTCTTGTGTGTTGTTATTAAAAAATGCAATGATAAATTTTGCACCAGAATTTGTGATGTGTTTTTTGTCAATGACACATTATCATCATAAAGTACCATAGTGCCATCACTACTACAAAATGCGTCCTAGTTCACTCTGGGTTTCACTACATTTTGATTGAATTTAAACATTTTTACCTGGTGAAATTATTTAACCTTTTAATGAACTAGGACCAATTGCTACGAATAATGAATTGTTTCATTAGGTACTAATGAAACAAGGTTACTCTCAAGTGAAATACAATTTTACCAAACCATTCATTTGCCAGTTAATTAACTAACCAACATGGAAATCAATTAAAATTTAATTATTTAATATATTATTTTATTGATAATTTCATGATTTTTAACCTATGATTTATTAACACGTGTCATTACTTAGGCTAGGTTTAAAACCTACCCTTGGTAGGCCACATAATCAACTTAAGCACCTATTATAAAAATTTGATATAAGAATATTTGGTCAACTACCATTGTTGACCATACACAACACCACTCATGAGGTTTGATCCCTTGACCTTTGGATTGGAAACAAACACCCTTACCATCAAACCACCCCATTTGTTGTAATAATATCTTACATTACATTTTGTTTATTAAATACTTCATTTTAAACATTATAAAAACATAAACCTTGAAAATTCATATATTATTAAGATTTTGTTCAAATGAAAATGATTCAAGTTTACGTTTTTAAAAATTCAATAATGTACATAATTACATTTATTTCCTTTTGAAAGTTTAAAATCATTTGAACAAAAAAAAATTGAATATCATTATTCAATAACATTTCAATGACCATTTTTTTGAAAAAAACAAGTTTAATAAATGGATTTTTTTGCTAATATAATAATAATACCTTTGCTAAGCTACTTTCAATTATTATATGACCATTTTTCATTAATTTAAATTATTTCACCTTACATTGTTTACGGCTATTTATGGCTCTTCTCAATTACTTTTGTTTATTTGTAGTTATTTCACCTTAAACTATTTTTGGTTATTATAAGTTACTTTTGGCTATTGAAAATAATTTCACCTCAAGTTATTTTTGTCTATTATAAATTATTTCATTTTAGATTATTTTGGCAATCCTAAGCAAGTATAATATATGGTTATTAATTGTTCTTGTATTAAGGCTATTAATGGTTATCAATGGCTATTGGTGCCTATTCTATTAATGGCTATTGGTGCTTATTATTGCTTATTATATTAATGGTTATTAATGGGTATTATATTAGTGGTTATTGGTGGCTATTATATTAGTGGTTATTGGTGTCTATTATATTGGTGGTTATCATATTAGTGGTTATTGGTGTCTATTATATTAGTGGTTATTAGTGGTTATTAGTGGCTATCATATTAGTGGTTATTGGTGGCTATCGTATTAGTGGTTACTGGTGGCTATCATATTAGTGGTTATTGGTGGCTATCGTATTAATGGTTACTGGTGGCTATCATATTAGTGGTTATTGGTGGCTATCGTATTAGTGGTTACTGGTGGCTATCATATTAGTGGTTATTGGTGGCTATCGTATTAGTGGTTACTGGTGGCTATCATATTAGTGGTTATTGGTGGCTATCATATTAGTGGTTATTAGTGTCTATTATATTAATGGCATTGGTGGTTATGATATTAGTGGTTATTGGTGGCTATTATATTAATGGCTATTGGTGGTTATTTTATTAAGGACTATTGATGATTATTTTATTAATGGCTATTGGTGTATATCGGTGCTTATTTTATGACTACTATATTAGTGGCTATAGGTGGCTAATATATTGGTGGATATTGGTGGTTATTAATTGGTATTATATTACTAGCTACTGGTGACTATTATATTAATGGCTATTGGTGGATATTTTGTTATTGGATATTGGTGGTTATTAATAGTTATTAATGGTAATTATATTAGTGACTATTGGTGGTTATCTTATTAATGATTATTGGTTAATATTCTATTGTGGATATTGGTGGTTATTAGCGACTATTTTATTATAAATTATTGTTGGTTATTATATGTTATATTACAAATATTGGTGATTATTATATTCTAAATTATTTTTGAATATTCAATGTTTTAATATCATAGGTTATTGGTAGTTATTATATTATAGGGTATTTAAAATTATTTTTCATAGGTTATTATTTTATATTCTCAGTTATTTTTACCTTATGTCATTATATTTTATTTTAGAATATTTCAAGTTATTATACTTAGGATAAAATAATTTATAATAACTTAAAGTATAACTTGAAATAACATATATTAATTTATAATAAAATAACCTAAGGTATAACTTAAAAACTTATAATAAATTAATTAAGATACATTAAGGTAAAATAACATATAATAGTTTAAGGTACAAAAATTTATAATAACTTATAATAACATAAAATATCAGTTAGAATAACTAAAGTAACTTAAAATAATATAAGGTATATCATAAAGTAGCATAGATAGAATATTTTTAAAAACATAGAAATAAACCTATTTATTATAATAAATTATAATAGTGAATTATGTTAACTAATAATGAAACATGATGTTTACATAGTGATATTATAGTGAAATAACTTTCACCAAAATGAAATCAGTAAAATGCAATGAAGATATTTCACTTTTAAGGTCCCATAGTGATTTAGCTAATAAATTGCACCCCACTTTTGCAGTAGTGCATTTTCATCATAACATGATAATATATGGAACTTTTGTGATTAAACATTGTAAATTTTTTTGTTTAAATGAACATTTCTTATTCTTGTTTCATTGAAATAAATAATATTTGATGCTAATATATTTGGATCTTTAAGAACATCTTCAAAATGTAATGTTAGAGAACGAGTATTAAAAGATTGTACAATTAAAAAATTTACACAATAAAACTTTAAAGTAATAATACAAAGTTTTTATTATGCACTTGTTTTTAATTGAAACATTTCTTCTTGAACAAAATGATCCACTTGAAAAAATTATTCAATAACATAAAAAATAAATACAAATTTTTTTTGAATGAACCCTCGATAATGCAATATATTGTAGACCATGTTTTATCACACCAATTGAATCAAATGTTAAATGATCAAGAGTCAACCCTTGTGAATAATGTATGGTTCGTGTTGCAACTAATTGAATTAGGAATTGGATTTCCATGATAATGTGGGAAGGATTATTACCTATTTGCATTTTGGCAATTTTATGTTCAATTGGTGTCCATTATCTGGTGAGCCTTGGGAATTCATCATAGATTTGTAAATTTTAAATTCATGTATTATGTTTGATCTAAGGATTACAAAAGTGTATCCAAACAAAAGATTTTGAAATAGTTTTTGTAAAATCCTCAAATTTTCCATTAACACCATTCACAAGACCATTGGATGTTTCATAATTCCATGCACATAATTCCACTAATATTTTTTTCGTAACCAAAATTTCGTAACATAAACCAACCATTTGAAATGGTAAATTTGACAATTTAAAATGAGAGGGGCATGTTTCAATATGAACATCATGTGTTAAAAATGTGAATGTTTCACCTAATGTGTTTTGAAATACATTTTTGATATGCATAGTTATTTTAACATTTGTGTGAAATAAATATGATAATGTGTTGTTTATTAGTGGGGTCTTTAAACAATTATTGTTCATACATTTTATGT
>Ga0209208_10012730_pt1 | contig 10608 bp, 10 predicted proteins | sample S1TSphfallax_3_FD_187694 | JGI IMG/M metagenome (GOLD analysis project Ga0209208, IMG submission 187694) | Host-associated microbial communities from peat moss isolated from Minnesota, USA - S1T2_Fd - Sphagnum fallax MG (SPAdes) (version 2) | ecosystem: Host-associated > Plants > Peat moss >... | reverse complement strand
ACTCTGGAATTGGGATGAAGCAAACCACAATATGGTTCTCGCATTGGCTTCGCTGCTCTTGTTGTTTATAAGCAACAACCTTGTATCTCAACTCCACTCATCATCCAAACATCAATTTACTCTCAACCTTTGCAGCTGAAGTCTCTTGACTTGAGGTCTCATACCTTACCAAAACACTTCTACCACTGAACTACTACCTCTTGATCCAAAACCTCCCACAACTTTCTCCCCATTTAGAACTACAACTTGATCTATTGTAAGCTGGTTGCTTTTGTAACTGCGTCTTTTGTTGTTGCTCTGCAGCTTTGGAATTCCTTGCAGCACAAATATTATGACTCTGCATCTTATGCCCCTTCAGCTAGTAGGGACACACCCTCTATGGTGATTTCTAGCACTGAATTTGCTGTGGATTGTTACTTGTCCAATGGGAATCATCACAATATCTTCACTGCACAGCAATAAAATGACCTCTACACTAAATTAATATGGTGTGACTTAGAAATTAATTATTTTTGAGCAACTGGTGAGTGAGAAGGGATGACAAAGGGGTGCCAAGAGTGATTTCAAGTGTGCCACAATGCAATGGAAAAAAAATTGGGAAATAGACAAGCGGCATGGACAATGGGGAATGTCATGGGTGATGGCAAGGATGTGTGACCCAAATTTTTTTTTGTGCCATGCGGGGCAACAAGGATGATGGGAATGATGAGGAGGACGATGAGGGACTTCAATGGGTGCTAGGAAGGATGATGAGGAACATTGAGAGGGATGGCAAGGTGCCATTAAAGACATTTCCACTGTTGCTATTGCTGCTATACTAGCCATCAAATTTGTAGTGAGCATGACAAAATTGGAGGTTTGAAAAGAAGAACTAAGTTTGTGAAGAAGAAGTTGATCACAATATCTACTAGTCAAACTTAGAGGAGAAAAAACCTACACTGCATAGAAACACAATTCATGCATATGATGAAGGAGGGCAACTGTTATTTCTCTTTTGCTAGGATTGTAATACCTTCCTTGCATCAAACACTTAAAACATTGTTACCAAATCAAAACCAATTTGGAAATGTTGCAATAGGATTTTCATTTTTAAAAAAATTAATGACTTTGTCTTTTTAAAAAGTGATCAAATATTCCCTTTTCATATTTATTTTTCACATTTGTGCAAAATTTCAAACGAAAAAAATATGAATGTTTTCAATCACACTATCACATTTTGAAAGAATTACATGAATTTTTGTGTATGATGGGTGCCATAACCATTTTTGGAAAAAATAGTTTCATATTTAATTTTGGGGGTTATGAATTGATGACAAAGTCATTTAGGGATCGGGTGCACATTCGAGGAGGTGGCAGAGAAAACAAAATGTCAAAATATGAATGTGAATTTTTTCTAGCCGAATTAAGATGAGTCATTTCACCTAGTTTTTAGGAGGTAAAATCCCTTGAAGTAACTATCTACATCCCATAAAATAATTGGTGTCTATTCACAAATTTTTGATTCGGTAATTTGTGATTGGTTGGAGCCCCCCTAGTCTCTTAAGAACCCCAGCCAAAGCGAGCAACAATGAAGCCGCAAATGGAAAAGAGTGAGATGGTGTTCATATTTCAAGTGATGCTATAAAGCTCTCTCACTCTATGCGCTGAAGGTGGTGAGTTCGGTCCCCTGTTGGAGGTGGTTTGGTTACACACACCCACTTGTCAGTGCTGAGTTTGCTTTCACCCAGTCACCCGTTGGTGATGGGGAGTCCACACGGACCTCGACTTACCCATTTGCTTCTGCGATTGCAACCACATAATGTTAGGGTTTTCTTTTTTGTGGTGCTAATAATATCTCTTTGCTTATGGTGGTGGCAAATCCAAAAGGGAAGTATGAAGCTCTGGAGAAGTATGGGATTGATTTAATGGAAATGGCAAAGTAAAAAAAATTGGACCTTATCATAGGTCGTGATGAGGAGATTCGATGTTGCATACAAATCTTGTCTCGAAGAACAAAGAATAATCATGTACTCATTGGCAAGCCTGGTGTAAGCAAAACCGCAATTGTTGAAGGGTTAGTCTTTCATCTTCAATGTCTTTTGCAAACTGTTTGTAAGCTTTGGAATTGGGATATGTATATCAAGCAACAATTAATGTTCCTAAATCGTGCGAGGTAGAATTGGTAGGAATGAATGACCTATTTTAGGGGTTCTTTACGTTTTTTTTCATTTGTGTGGATCTTTCAAGGATAGTACCTCCTGATAACACACCTTCTCTTCTGTTCTATTTTTCCCTTGTTTTATATTCAGGGTATATAATTTTTTTTCAAACTGTCTACCACAAAACGTTCTTTATCTAAACCTAACACATTTTTTGGTTTGTGCAGATCTTCCGAGGATAGCATTTCCCGACAAAACACCTTATCTTTTGTTTTGTTTGTCCCTCACCTTACATCCAAAATATATAAATTGCTTTCAAGAACCGTGAAGCTAATAAAACATTTTTTTTTAAAGATGGTGGACCTGCTTTTAATTTGTGCCCTATGTGACCAAGAGATGTTTATAGCATGTCCGCTTTATATGCGGTCGCTTTGTGGAAACCATGCCCACTCAGTTTGCATTGAACATGACATGGACGTTGCCGATCGCCACATTGCTCGCAGATATGCTAACCCCGAGGTTAGACTTGCGCCTGTTGTAATGGTAATTAAATATGAAATTATGTTATTGTGTTTTCAGAGCCTAACTCCATTTTGCTTCCAACTGAAAGAATCGTAAATGAGGCCGTGGAGTGCCGCACAAATATATGCAAACGATGAAGAAAGGCGAGCAATTATTTGAAAACGTTAAAAACTCCGTCATGCACAGTAACTCTTGAAAGGGATCCGTGTAATGGGGCCCAACATGAGGAAGCACGGTGTATGATTGATATTATTCAGCGATTATTGGAAAACGTGGAACAAGATGCAAGAACGCATGTTGTTGAAACAAAGCGGGCCCATCAAGCCCGATTAATGATAAATGTTGCACCACACGCTGAACAACGCCGCATCACATGCGCAGAAGTTCAATTTCAGGCTAGACAACACATGGCCCTATGAGATTTGCAATACCTTTTGGCCGACTTGCAAGTAGATCGATAAATGTTTGGATGTCTGAATGAATAATGCAACCATTGTGGCTTTCGCTTTTGGATCGAAGAATGCATGGGGGGCTCTCTTCAAAAACCACACTATAGTAAATGTTATGCCCTAGGGAAAATTATTTTGCCTCCTATTCACACCCCACCAGAATACTTGGCGATGTTACAAAATCGATAAAATGTTGAATTGCATAAACATTTCTGTTTGTACAATGCTACATTCGCATTTATGTCCACAAAGGTCTAGAGTGTGGGCTTTAAGTTCGGACCAAGAGTGCATACCTACAAAGTGCAAAGAGGATTCTACCACTTGATTGGTGGTATGGAACTTGCAGAAGGGTAGTTGCCACGCTTTCTTTAGGCCTATGTGCATGATGCAACAAATGAAGGTCCAAATTGGTAGATGTAGAACCCCAATCTAAGCCTAGTGCATTTGACAACACTTCGTAGGATCCTTAGGTGCGTCAATATTTATGTAAACATCTTCGTTCGTGCAGCTAACCGTTTCACTACAAACCTTATAGAGGAGGTCCACATTTACATTACAACTAGTCGTACCTTGGGAAACGGAGATGTCCGTTGTTACAACATCCGTACAACAAACGAAGTTGCAATGATAATTCTTAGCAAGTTGGGAGAGTTTGGAAATCGTGATGTCATTATATAACGACGATATGGAGGTGGTTTACAACAAATGAACAAGCTAGCACCTTCTTACAATCCTCTACAATACCTGTTGTTTTTCTTCATCGGGGAGGATGGGTGGTCTAAAAATTTACGACTATTGAACAATCAGGACGGAACACGCACAAGGGTCTCAATGACGACTGATTATGCACAAACAATGCACTTTAACGATGAACTCTCTACTTTGCATCTCGGTGGTCGCTTTTTTTAGCAATATATCGTCGACATTATTGCCAAGATAGAATAGAATACTTTTAACTTTTTGCTGCTAAACTAAGTTCAACTTCATGTGAAACTCTATTAAGGGTTGGTAGATATTGTCAAACATGATGTTCGATTAAATCGTGCACAAGTGGGTCAATGAATTGTTCTCCCAGCTTCAATTCCCGAATCTCCACGTTTCATGATGCAAGCGTATCAAGATGCGATGGCTATTATGCGGAGCAAAGGAATTTTGGATGTCTTCCTCACATTCACTTGTAACTCGAATTGGCAAGAAATAGTCGTGGAGCTTGAGCCCAACCAAACAACCTCTAACCGTCCAGATTTGGTCACCCATGTATTTTAGATGAAGGTGAAAGCCTTTCTTAAAAGAGTGGCAAAATTTGGATGGTTTGACAAAGTTATTAGGAACATTTAGACAAGGGAATACCAGAAATGAGGCCTACCTCACATCCATTTGTTCCTTATTTTTCCTCCAGAACAGAAAATTTCCACAACTGAAGACATAGATCGCTTGGTGTTAGCAAAGTGTCCTTTTCTAGAGAACGCATCTCTTTTTGAAACAGTCACAAAATGTTTGTTGCACGAACCATGCGGTCAAGAATACCCCAACGCACCCTGCATGGTCAACGGTGTATGCAAGAAACGTTATTCGTGAGCTTTCTCCGAGAAGACAACATAAAGCGAAGAAAGTTACCCTATCTACTATCGGTGAAACGATGGTTGAATGTTTTGAAAGATTCTAGATGACTTTGCATATGACAACCGATGGGTGGTGCCCCATAACCCTTACCTTACCAAGATGTTTAATGCACATATTAACGTTAAGGTGTCCACCGGTATTCGGAGTGTCAAATACCTTTTTAAATACGTTTCAAAGGTCTTGACCGTGTTGCAGTGGTGATCATCGGTCCAATAAACGAGATTTAATAATACATTGATGTGCGATATTTGAGCGTTGAAAGGGTCGATTCCTTACTTTTGTTCAAAAAACATATGGAATGGCCACCAGTCACTTGATTAATTGTTCATTTGCTAGGACATCACAACGTCATTTTTAATAAAAATGAAAATTTGGCTGCTATGGCAGAACGTGTTGCCCGCTATAGAATGACTTTAACCACTTACTTTACGTATAATGCCCAAAATGTGGATGGGTGGAACGTGGTGTATGCGGACTTCTGTGCTGATCATGTTTGGAAAATTCGAAAAAACATTTGGTCAGCATGACAACGAGGAAAAAAAGCTGTTGGGCGAATGTATTTCGTACATCCCGCTATTAGTGAACGTTTTTTCCTCCGCCTCCTACTTATTGTCGTACCTAGCACGACCTCTTTCAAACATCTTTGGACTATTGACAACACATAACATCTAACGTTTCAAGTTGCTTGCGGAGCACTAGGATTACTATAGGATGACATAGAATGGGACACGTGCATGTAGGAAGCATGTATCGATCAAAACGCAAAGAGGCTAAGGAATCTCTTTGTGACTCTTTTATTGTTCTATTATCCTTTGAATCCGAAAGTGTTATGGGATTGAGACAATATGTCGCACGATACACGACATCGACACATCATGAATGGAGGCACTATTGAGGATGCGTCTAATGACACCCTATTACTCCTTGAGGCCAAATTAGCATTAACAAACAAAGGCTTGCATGACTTTCCGGAAATGCCTTTTGCTTTGCCGCCTATAGAATTGCTGCTTGTCAATCTTCAATTAGCTACGGAGTTTGACTACGATACAGATTAACTCCATGGTTATGTTGACCAGAATCTCCCGCAGCTCAACATTTGCCAGGAAACAACTGTCATTGTAGTGTTCAACGTAGTAGCCCAAAGCGAAGGCGCAATATTTTTCTTAAACGGTGCAGGTGGGTCAGGCAAAACCTTTGTATATAACATGTTATTGGCACCAGTTTGACAGAATGGACACATTGCCATCAAGGTCGTTTCTTCCAACATAACAACTTTCCTATTGGAAGGTGATCGAACTTCACATTCAATTTTCAAGATCCCAATTGCCACTGGTAGGGACTCAATGTGCTCAATACCTGTGCAAAGTGATTATGTTAAGTTACTTAAAGAAGCAAAGCTGATCGTTTGGGATGAGGCTCCAACACAACACCAACATTATGCCAAGGCGATAGACCGGATTTTGCACGACATCATGCAACACCTAGATTCACCCTTTGGCGGTAAAGTGGTTGTGTTTAGGGGTGATTTCCGACAATGTTTGCCAATGGTGTTTAGAACCTCTTGGGCAGCAATCATTTTTGCAGCCCTCTCACATTTGATTTTGTGATGTCAAGTGCACGTCTTGACTCTCACGAAAAAATGAGATTGCATGTTGGTCCCTTCTCTAGGCCATATGTTGAGTACCTTCTGAGAGTTAACAATGGCTAAGCGTCTTCCATCATTAATCATTTTCCACCGGAAGCCGACGTGGAGCCTTTAATCGGAATCAAGATCGCCTTATACTTAGAAATCCATCAAGCACCATCTTTAGATACCCTCATCCACATCGTTTTCCTGGCCCTGGCAATCAATTAAGCAAACCAAGGATACCTGGATGGTCGAGCTATTTTGACAACAAAAAATATAATTGTGAACTCTCTCAACACTTAGATTACTGAGAATGTGCCCGGGCAAGAGCACGTATTTTTATCGGCAAACTTAGTGGAAATGGGGGACAACTAGGCTATGGTGATTGGTGCGGAATTTATCAACACCATTACTCTACAAGTATGCCACCACATCGCTTAGCCCTCAAAGTTGGTGTCCTTGTTATTTTACTAAGAAATCTCGATGCGACCTCAAGACTTTGTAATGGGACCTATCTAATCATTTGGTGCCTGGCACAAAGATCAATTGTCGCGTAGATCATTGGTGGCGCGCATGCGGGGAATATTGTCAACATATCATGCATCACCACAACAACAAACCATTCAAAGTGGCCATTCACCCTACAAGGGCACTAATTCCCCTTGTAATTGGGATTCACCATGACCATTAACAAGGTGCAAGGTCAAACCATGAAAACCATTGGCATTTACTTGCCTGAACCTGTCTTCACCCACGGCCAATTATATGTAGTTTTATCACAAGCTACACATGTGAATGACGTCTTTGTTTTTTGCTCGAATGGTAGGACAACGACCAATGTTGTTTATATGAAATTGTTGCAATGATCTCTCTTTTCTATCTCTTGCCTGCTCTCCTTTCTTGATGGGTCGGAATTCCCACACCCAAATCATGGGTTGAAATTCCTTGCATTAATTGCAAAAATGGCTGCAACGGAAGCTACGTTCACGACGTGCGGTTGTTGAAAACAAAATGCTTCCTAAATTCTTATTGTCCCATTGAACGAAAATTATCCCAACTTAAAATTGTTAACTAAACAGTTCTCAAGATCCTATCAATCCTTTCTCCTGATCATTTTGCTTACAAAATGGGTTTACTTACTTGTATTATGTAATGATTCTCAACACAATATCCTTGGGCCAATAAAATTTCATGACCTTGTGAAACATTCAAGAGAGGACAAAGCATCAAATGAGGGGTGCAACTCCAGCCCAACAGGGCATGACTTTGAGGATAAGTTTACTATGTCAAGATCTCTAATTTTTAAAATGAATAATAGATAGTAGTCATAGTGAAAGCCTTTTATTTATTGGCAATATTCAAAGGTTGATTGAAGATTTCTGCTTCATACCTACTTACATTCTCTACCTGCATACATATGATATTTACCCACTTATTTACTTATTAAGTAATGTGAATTCAATGTAGGAGGGCTTACAAATTGGTTGCCTGTACTACAAACCCTCCTATTACCTGACTCTACTTAGGTAGCTTCGTGAAGGAACCATCCACAACTGAGTTATAACAGGTTTCCAATAGTTTGTACTGGTGGGTGTTGGGTCACATCATCAAGGATAACTCCCTTCAACCAAATGAAACACTAATTGTGTAATGAATTTTTTGTGTGGCAGCCTCAGTTGTTGGTGGTTACGTATATTTTGTGTAGAATGCACCTCTCAGGTTGTCAAAATATCCTCAAAGTTGAACTTATGGCCCTCCATCAAACGACTCCTTAATAACCAACCAACCCACATATATATTCACAAACAATCTTGTGTGTTTTTATTTCTTCCATAATTATAAAAATTCTCTTTTGTCTTATGACCACCACCCAAACAAACATATCTTACACACAATTCTTTCCAATATACAACATGACTACACCTCTTTAAAATAAAATCTCACACATGTTTTCAAGGGAATGACATAGCCAATAAGCTAGTCAAATCTAGATGTCTATAACACACCTACAACTTGATGATAATCTCATGCACATATATCATCCTTTTCTAGAGGACATACAAAGTGAAAGATTCCATCCAGGCCCTATCCAAAATATACATAGACACTTTCCCCTTGCTCACATTGATCAAATCACACATGAAATCTCCTCCCACAACACCTCCATCCACAAATGACTCAACAACCCCACCTTAGATAGATTAGTATCCAATCATTTTTTAATCCACCCATTTGTGTCAACATCAAATATAATATAGCTACTTCATTTTTGAAATGCTCAATATATGGGCAATTGTTGGAAACATCTATTTGAGCGTAACCTTTTCCCATCTCCAATGTGCAAACTATGTGAACCTCACATCCATGTTGATAAATGGCCATACTTAGTATCCTCTTGTCAACATCCCATAATTCATGGTTTATACATAGATTTACATAATAAAGCCTTATGACACAGTTAAAAATTCCTCCTCACACACCATAATACTAGATGCAAATGTTCTTGTCAATGATTCTACTTTAAATGATTTTCCAACAAAAATCATTGTGCCCCCTTGGTTCCTACCATGCTCTTGTTTATAGTAAAAAATGTTCTTGCCTTGTTAGATCACACCTAGATATCCTCCTATTGATGGCCTCCTCACACATTCCCACCTCCTTACTAACCAAACCCCTTCAATTTGCATTCAATTCATGATATTTTCATACGGCCATAATTGATTCTTGAAAACTGCTACTACTTGAAAACTTGACAAAGATAATCATCTCCTGAACACAATCAGATTACTAGGATTGAGTAAACATAAACTACCCTTAACATTGATTCATATAGTTGTTGATCAACCCCTGGCTGCAAAACCCTTCCCCACTTTACGTTGCCCCATCACCAAATTCCCAGCCCCCTAGCCCCAGCACCCTTCTTCACCCCCAATTGTTATACATTGGCTTAAATTTTAATTGACAGGCATAGAGCCTACACCATATTAGAGGCAGTAGCTTTTTGGTGAAGAGGCTGTTATTTATTTATGAATGTGGAGAACATATTTGTCCTCTTTCTTTGCATAGGGTGATTGTCGTCCTGCTGATTTTGGAGTCATCAAATGTGATGGGATCACAAAAATTCAAAAAAAAGATCAATGGGCCTGAATTGTCACAGGGGAGACAAAGAGGGAAGGTCAAAAAAAGGTCAAAAGACAAACAGCCCGCAGGAACCAAATAAAAAGGGAGAGAGATAGTCCCTCTTGTGGTAGGAAGCCCATGGCCCCTCTTGGGTCATCAAACTACCCCTTAACTCATCAATGGTACATGTATAAGGTATTAATTTTTCAGATTTCGCACTTGGGTACCAAATAACAATTTTATTTTTCAAAATCCATTTGGACAGTCTTTAAAAAACTATTGAATTCTGGCAATAAATATAGACTCCTTCTTCAGGGTGTTCTCCTGACTCCCTCGACCTATAACACAATGAGACCTTTTATATCATTTTTTCTTACTGTAAAAAAAACAGAAATGGAGAGACTTAAGGTTCAACTAAATTATAAAATGTTGTCAATTATTGAATACCTGCTCTACTATGGGGGTGGGTTGAAGAAGCTCCTAGTTTCTAATAATTATCCCTCAATTGTAATTTCCTTAAATTTTGACATTTCAAATAAATAATTTCTAACATGAATTTAACATTTCTAGAATACTTTAGTTACTGCCGAGGCTGAAAAGGTGCTAGAGTAGAGCAGTAAGATCCTCTCAGTGTGAGGCATATTAAGTAGCCTTTGAAAGATAGAAGTTAATGTGAAACTAGCCTAGGTTTTGAGGATGCCAAAACGTTCACATTAGAGATATCAGTAAAAGCAATAAAGACTTAATTGGGGGACGAAGTGAGAAGTCAGGATGGAAACAGTACCCCAAATGGGAGACGAACTTAGAACTCAGGATGGCAACAGTACACGGGAAAAGTAAAACAGGTATACCAAACCAGTTCTCCGGCCCGCGAAGCTCTCTTGCCCGTGGCCCACCCCACCGCAGCGGGTTGTCGCGGCTCCCGCGAAGTTTCTTCGCTCCAGCAAAACTCGCATGTGTTGAGTGAAACGAATTATTAAACGTTTGATCCAGCAAAACTCGCTGTGCTGTGTGAACTCGCTGTGTTGTGTGAAACGTTTGATCCAGCAAAACTCGCTGTGTTGTGTGTCGGTCGGTTTAAGTTAAATTAGGCTATAACACACAAGCAGTAGGCCCTCCCTTCCGGTCC
>Ga0209208_10012729_pt1 | contig 10609 bp, 9 predicted proteins | sample S1TSphfallax_3_FD_187694 | JGI IMG/M metagenome (GOLD analysis project Ga0209208, IMG submission 187694) | Host-associated microbial communities from peat moss isolated from Minnesota, USA - S1T2_Fd - Sphagnum fallax MG (SPAdes) (version 2) | ecosystem: Host-associated > Plants > Peat moss >... | reverse complement strand
AAAAAAAAAAATAAAAAAAAAAAAAAAAAAAAAAACAATGCTAGGCTTTATTCTCTACAATGGAGCATCTAGATAGACTAGGAGGAAATTTGGCCTAGTGCTTTAGGTGGCTATATTTCACCAAGGAAATGCTCACCTAATTTGGATTGAGAGACCTTGGCCTAGTCTTAGGACAAGATGCTTTCCATGGTTAGAAACAACACAAAAAAGATTGGGGTTTTTGGCCTTGCCTACCAAGGCAAGGATATTGTTGTGTTTAGATCCATTATAATAGAGTATAGTAGCTTAAGGGATTTTGGCCCTTACTAGGTAATAATAATAGGTCTATTTTTACATGAAGATTTTTGAAAGACGAGATTTTGGCTTGTGTTGAAACTTGAGATTAGTTATAGAGTTATAACAATATCTTGAAGGACTTTGGTTTCTTTTAGAGGATTGTTTTGAAGATTAATATATGTTTGCATGGTGAAATATTTGAGTTTCCATAATTCTTCTTTTGCCTTTGAAAAATGCAAATGGCAAGGCCACAGTGTGACACACCCCTTGTTTTACCATGGTACCAATGCAGCTGCTGGTTAAGACAAGGCAAGGCAAGGCAAGGCGGGTTTGAAGACTCAAATAAATACCTAGTTGGGGGGTGGCCTTTCGTGGAAACTCACCTAAAGTACCCATCCCCTAATGTGCATCTTCACATCTCCCCTCGTAAGTAGGGCGAGACCGTATACATTGTTAGGGTTTGTTTCGAACAAAAGTTGTTGTAAGAGAGAGGAGGAGTTGTATTTTTTTTTTGGTTTCTTGCGTCGTTGTGTGCATTTTTGCTGTGGATAAGGTTGAGAGAACAAAGGAAAACAAAACAAAAACGGAGTAGTTCGTGAGAGTTCGTAAGACCTAGTTCTTGAGGAAGGAAGGAAGGAAGAAAGAAAGGAAGAGAGGCAAGGGGGAAAAAAGGGTCTAGGGTTTGATTCACGATGGGTCTTGAATTCAAGCCCTTGTTGCCATGGGAAGGGGAAGATCATGACAGATATCCAAGTGAACAATTCTGTGCGAAGAAAAGGCGAGGAGCGCAAGAAGAGGCTTCTTCTGTCCAGCAGCAGCAGCAGCAGCAGAATATTAGCACTAGTAGTACTAGTAGTAGTCGGGGTGGTGCAGCTGCCGGTGGTAGCCGTGACCGTGACTTGAGTTCCTTGATTTCGGAGACGGTGGTGAATTCCAGCACTGCGCACAGGGAGTATCATCACCATCATCATCATCATCATCATGCAGGAGTGTTGTTGAATACCCTAGCACGGGTGATTTCTCGTGAACTCGTGGAAGCTTTGGCTGTTGTGAATAACCAGAACCTGGAGTATCCGGTGTTGGTGGCGTCGGAGGAGGATAATGTGAATGAGTACAAGAGCTTCTTCTCCATCGTTCTGGATTACCCTCAGATTTTGGGGCAGGGCGAGACCAAGGAATATTCGTTGCGGCAGGCGACGCGGCTCATGCACGTTGCGTTCGGGTCCATGCTGTTGAAGGGAGAGTCCATCCCGCCTCCCACTTCTGGTTCCGCATTGGAGGTAATAATAATGCCTTGCTCCTTTTGCCGCTCTGATCGTCATGGGATTCGGAAATGGAGCAAACTGTCTTTATTGTTCCTGCTATTGCTGTAGGAGGGTTGTACTTTGGAGTATTTTGGTTTCCTCTGTTGAAACTAGGCTTCTGTGACAGGTGCACCATATTTTTTTGGTGCTTGATTTGTGGTCCTACAAATAAGCCTTGAAACCTTTTTTTTGGTTCTGTCTGTTGAAACCCCTAGTGCTGTACACTGTTCGGTTTGAAGGTCCTAATGCATTCTTTACAGTACAAGATTCTGATTGATTCAAGGTCAAAGCAGATTTTTCAGACTGTTTTGCAGCCTCCCTTGTTGAATCTCAAAAGAGGATTGATTTTGCAGAGCCTAAGATTTCATTGCCATATTCATGGTAGATTCATGTGCTGGCTGCTACATCTATCTCATGGTTTTCATTTCTGAAACTCTAAGTGAAGAGATTAATGATGTCCAAGTTTATACAAGTTGTCTGAAATCTGCCTGGTTTAATTTGACATGAGAGCTTGAAGCATTGTTGGTCACTGAGTTGAAATGGAGATATAATTGCTTGGAGGCATTGCATTTGTCCACTGCAGTCTAGGTTACAATTGGCTGTGTTTGGCTCTCCTGGAAAGACTTGGCTTATAAAATATCTGTGGAACGATTTAGATTTCCATTACTGTTCATTTCTAGCTTGAAGGTCAACTTGGAACATATAATCTTCCCTAATTGAAACCCTAATAGGAGGGACCATGGTATTGGACTTCATATATTGTTCATGAGAGGGACACTCTGGTTGCATTTGGAAGCAGCTCTTAGATATGCCATGTTGGTTGCCATCTTCTCTCTCACCCTCGATGTTTCTGCTCAATAACCTTGTTGACAACTTCTCATTTGATTACAAAGATATATTTCATGCTGTTTGTGACCACAAACTCTGGAAGTAATTGTGAGGTTCTTCATCCAGATGAAGTTTTCCTTCTACAATTTTGAATTCCTCCAGATAGGTCCTTCCCAAAACTTGTTCACATTGGACAATGTTGCTTGCAGAACTCTTCCACAAAATATGACGAACTTACCTTTCCCTTTCATTGTCTACTTAAGTTTACTCTTACATGCTGCACACCTCATGGCACAGGCATCAGCCCTTGCTGCAATGTTGTCTCAATACTGTTCTTTTTGGGGCTACCCTCTATGTAGACTTTTCTATGCCTTTGGCTTAGATGTTTGCTTGTATTCAGGGCTAAAATGAATGAAGTTTCCAGTCACAAGCTTGATGCAGATTGAATGAGAATACTACTGCTATTTCAATCAGCTTGCCTCTTGAGTGCTAGCCAACATCATGTGTCTTCCTGTTGGAAATGTGACAGAAACTCAGGATCCTGACTTCTGTATAGTATTTTGCTGTAATTTTTGAGCAGATGCTTATAGACTTATCTACACCTGCTGTTCAGAGTTGGTTACATCAGTATGGATAATGGCAGCCAGACATTAACATTCATGATAATGGTTGATGGTCTGGTGCTTTGTGAGTGAATTCACAAGATTATGACCACATGTACTTGTCATGATTGTTCTGGTTGAGATATGTTTTCTGACAGATATGGGTTAGAGGATATTCTGCATCTGAGTAGTCACCTGTGGTGTGCCTAAAGGATACATTCAAGGTGCATGAGGCCCCAACCACTACACTACTACACTCTATGTAGGCCTCCCTATGTCATAGGCTCAGATGCTTGTTTGTACAGGGACATGCTAAAGGTGATGGTCTGACACTTCATGTGAGAAACTCTGATAAGGTTATAACTGCACTCGTTTTTGTGTTATCTTCAAAGAGTTGTTGTGAGGATTTTTGTGCAATCTCATAGACAAATTGTTTTAGTTTAGATGGACTGGACACAACATTTGTCATAAATTTTCTGTTGTTTGTTTACAATTTGTGAACTTGAGTTGCCATCTCCATGCTGGTTTAGGGTAAAAAGACAGCGATGGAAAGAGACTGGGCAATGGTGAAGCTAGAGAATTTCTCACTGGAGATGGTTCCCCTTCAGTTTCAGCCTGGCATTGACTACAGTGCACCTCCACCAGATAGTGGTATGTATTTAAAGTCAAGATCTTCATTGGAATTGCTGATTTTGGTGGAGAAAACAGGTGATCCTGTGAGATTTCTTTGGATATGTGGTTTTTATCATGGTATCAGTACATGTTGCCATAGAGTAAGGTAAGCAGTTTGGATTGGATCGGACAAAGATACATGGATTTTCCTTTCCTGTAGATGCTTCACAGTTTGAGGAATGTGATATGCATGCTTATGCTGAACACCCTGATGTTTGGTCATGGTTGCAGATGGTGAATATGACAGTGATCATGAGGATGAAGAGCTCTTTGAACTGGAGGGTAGTATGAACAGCCCAGAAGAGAGGATGAACACTCCAGAAGACATGTTTGACATTGATGAGAGTACAAAAAGCTGACTTCAAATTGCTGTGAAGGAATTTTTCCAAGTTTTGAAGATAGGTGTGGTAGAAAATCAATCTCCAATGTCCACTCACAGTGGCCTGTTCAGAAGAAATGGGGTGGGGATCAGGATGTTGTACAGCACTTGTCGTTGTCACTCTGGAGCTGTTTCTGGGTTCAGTTTGTCTGTGACTTTAGAGGATTCAGACAACTCACAAAGGATTTCTGGTCTCTTAGAGTAGGTTGATCAAGATTCATGCATGCATGTTGTAACAAGAATTGCTCCACCATATAACCTGTCTTGTTCTCCAATATATGCTGAGTGAAATTTAGAAACTCATATCTCCCATGTGATAAATCATTTTCCATATGTCATAAAATCTGTCTGAGAAGATTGTCAGGAGGTCATAGATTAGGACTACTCCCCCTGCAAGTTATGTGTTGAAGCTTGCAAAGCATATGGAAGACCTTAAGTGTATTGAATAGTGTAGCTCAGATTGCCTCTGTGTTCTTTCTACTTTCCTTTTTGGGTTTCCATTTCATGTCCTTTTTCCTTTCTCTTCTAGGTTTTAGGTTGTCTTCTTTGGAGTTTTTGTTCTTCTTTTTCTACTTGGGTTTTGTTGAGCTTGTGACCGTAGTGCATGGGTTTTCCCTTTTCTGGTAATCTTGTGAGAGAAAATCAGTATGCACTGTAATGTTTGACATTAACGAGACCCATTGCTGGGAGCTGATGAAGTCAGATGGCATGTTATGGTCGGTGGTTGAAGGTCAATACTGCACATGCTGAAGGTCCCTGAACGCCCTACAAACTTTGTGGATGTCAATGTGGTGCCCTGCATGGTACCCACATAAAAAGTTTGTGCTACCTCGACTGTTGATCTCTCCAGACTTGATCAGGTCCCTGCAAATGATCTACAATCACCCACTCAGGTAATGCATAATCCTAATGTATTTCACATATAAACAGTCTGAGCATTAGTTGTGGCAGAAATGCTGTGAGTACTGTGCAAGCACAGCATTCACCAAACTGGCAACCACAAAGTTCATAGGGTGTTTAGCGTCCTGTGTTGAAACATCTCTTTTTGTGGTACTTGTTTTCTATTTGCTTTAGGGTTGGGTTTAGTTTTTTGTCCCGGGATAGCTGGTTGCTGTTATGTGGTTTGATCTGAAATATCCCTAGCCTTATTGTTTGGTCGTCTCTCAATTCATTTTAGGTTGACTCAATCTAAGTAGCGCAAAATTTTCATAACTCATGAAGATGTCTTATTGGATGTTCTGAATGACTTTGGCATTTTGTGTGAAATAGTAATTTGTGAAGCAGATTGGGTTGGCACAAAGTTTGAAGATAAGATAGCAGGCTAGATAGATAAAGAGAAGCAAAGTAGCAATGAGAGAACAAAACCACAATTCTTTAGAAGTAACAAGAGAAAATAGTTAGGGGAACATGAACTAGAAGAGATGGGGTGTAAGCCCATTTTTAAAACTGCAAAGCATCCTTATTTTTTGTGTTTTCCTGAAGGCTCCTTATTTGGTGTTGAAATCAGCCCCAAGGGCTTTACATTCGGAGTCAAGGTTGAAATAGAAAAAATATTTTCAATCTGTTCAAGTTACTAATAATTGCTGAACTTTATGGCCTTGCATTGGCCTCAAGACTGAAGAAAAGGATACCATTGAATTTGGGAAGCCAATTTGCAACCCTTGGGGCCAATCTTCCAGCATTTATTAATGTCCTTATGTCAATGTTTTAGAATTTATTAGTAACCTGGGGCTTGGGGCCAAACAACAGCCCAAAATGCTCAAAGTCGGCCCCAAGCTTTTTCAGCCCTGACTCCTAGTGTAAATTGAGCCTAAGTGCAAGAATGATACACTGGATGAAACAAAGTCAGAGTTAGGGAGATGGCATTTCTTACATGCCAAAGAAGAGAAAACCCAATACCTAAAACAGGTCCTTAATTTGATCAGAGTAAAAGTGTCTAATGTCTACCCCTCTGTGGTGTCTAGGGCCTGTCTTTAAGAAAGGGCAACTGCTGAGAGAGGAAAAATTCACACAATGTCATCAAGGAATGGGTCTTGGAGTGTGAGTGAACTTGTTCCCTTGGTTGCCTATTATAGGTTACTGATTGCTTCACTTTTAAGGTGCATTCGCACTTGGTGTTAGGGACTCTAGTGTTGAGTCCCCTAATGCCATGCTAGTCATTTAGGACTTACACCTACTTACCATGAACATTTATGTTAAGCTAACATTCACTTAACATTAAGCTATCACCCATTTAACATTGGGTGACACCTAGGATGCCACATAGATTTTCATATCACAATGACTTAACATCAAGTGTGAATGCACCAAGGAGAGCTTGTTACCTATTCTACCTCCCAGAAGCTGCTGGATAGTTCAAACTACCATAGTGGCAAGGGAATTCACCCCCAAGCGCCGTGAATAATTAATTTCGAAAGTTTTGAGGTTTCGCTAAGGCAATTTCGAATTTAACAACATTTCGCGACCGCCTTTCCAAATATAATTTCCATTTTCTCCCGTTGTGAAACAGTTTCTAGGTATGCACCGCGTTGTGGCTGGTAGGTACCGTACTGAATGTCGTCCGATAATGAGCAAGCTCCGATAGACGGTGGAGATGATGCCCTTTAGGAGGGAAGCCCCTTCAAAGAGTGACTCAGTCCAAGGAACCAGTGACACAGGCTCTGAGTCTAAACATTGGGCCACTCTGGTCACTCCAGAGTTCAACTTCAAGCTCCTTTGGCATGGCTTGACCTCAGAGTCAGAGCAGAAGAGCTGTTGCAAGAAGAGGCATTAAGGCTGGGCGTTATGGCGTCAGGGGTGAGAGTTGCCACAATCACCCGATTCTTTTCTGTGGATAAGAGGTCTGAAGAAGAAAAGGCTGCTGATAGAAAGTCTGCTTTAGCAAAGTGGCGTGATGAGGAAAATGCTACCGGTAGATTGGCTCGCAAGAAGGAGGTTGAGGCAGATGTTGAAGCGAAAAGGCTTGCATCCAAAAGGCCTATTGGTAGACCAAAGAAAGTCAGGTAGGCTCAGGCAGTTTTTGTCGGACAGGAAGGAAAAGAAGGGAATCTAGAAGATGGGGGTGAGGAACCACATGCCAAGAAGAAGAGGGGTCCCTACACTAATTGGTTTGTGCCGGATCTTTGGAACTTCATCTTCGCTACAGTCAAGAAGCATCCTAGAAACCTATATGATGCTCTCTTTTCCCTCCAACACAACAAGAAGCCAAGTCGATTAGGGAGCCCTTTTGACAAGTTAACCGTCCAAACGCTGAAAGGCTGGTTTGAGAAAAATGAGGAGGGGGTCTTTGTCCTGAAACGCAAGGTCGCAGACTGCATTGCACTGCAGAATGCGAGGAAAGCTAGCCACAAGCCTAGACCGACGGGGATTTTCACAGAGTTCCCTGAAACATTTGAGCTGGTCTGCAAGATGCTCAAGGGTGTGAGGGATGCTGGGCAGCCATTGGACGGTGGGATCATCTAGGGAATCATGCAAGGGTGCATCCAAGAGTCTGCCCCTGAGATGTTTCAGCGGACGGTGACGGGCAAGCACAGGGAAGATGTCAAGTTCTCGGTGTCAAAGACCTTTGGGAAGGCCTTTGTCCGAAAGCACCTGGGGTGGACATGGAGGCAGGTCACCACAGCAGCGAGCAAGCTCCCGGAAGACTGGGAGAAGCAAGGTGATGAGACGACGTACAGGGTTGCTGCCCTTTGCAAGTTGCACAACATCCCCCCTGAGCTGGTTGTCAATTATGATCAGACCGCCATCTACGTGCGGCCCGCAACAGAGCAGACTTATGAAACCAAGGGAGTGAAGGCTGTTCGGAGTTTAGGAAAGGACGAGAAGAGGCAGATAACGGGGATGGTCAGCTCAGCTTCCAGTGGTAGCATGCTTCCATTGCAGCTCATTTTCCAGGGGAAGACCATAGCGGTGGTACCAAATCATGTTGAAGCTAGGGAAGCTGTCAGGAAGGGGTGGGATTTTACCAACTTGGAGAATCACTGGTCAAATCAAACCACCATGAAGCGGTTTGTGGAGAAGGTCTTGGACCCGTGGCGCGTCGAGAAGTGCAAGGAGTTGGGGTTGGATTCTTCCAAGTAGAAGATGGTGTGGCTCATAGACTGTCGGAAAGTTCACACGTCGAAGGAGTTCCGAAATGGCTTAAGGAAAACCACCCTCTCATCCACTATGTTTATGTGGTTGCAAACTACACAAGCAAGCTCCAGCCAGCGGATGTAGTGTTGCAGAGACCTTTCAAGCATGGTTTTCGTAAGCAGTTTGAGAAGTGGCAGAGTGAGTTGGTTGCTTCGCAGCTTGCTGAAGGGGTAAAACTTGAGGATGTAAAGTTGTAAGTAGGAATCAAGAAGTTGCGCGAGTTACTTATTGGCTGGCTCCTATCGTCATGGGGCGAGCTTTGCGAGCAAGTGGAAATGATCCAGAAAGGCTGGGCCTTGTGCAGACTAGGCAGCATTCACATTCCCTGCTTCCAAGATGCAGCCATGGGGCAATGCCTGCAGAGGGGTCTGCTTGCGGAGCTAGAAAACCCTAGGGATGAACCTGAAGTCACCGAGGACGAGCTAGAAAGTGGGGCTTTTAGGAGCGCAGGCATCGAGGAAATTCCGTTGGTGGCATCGGTGCAAGATGTGATGAGTGCTTGCTTGGAGGAGGAGCACACGCTCGAAGTTTTCAGATCTTTGAGCCGGCAGGATGATGAGTTAGTGGAAGAGTTGGAAGAGCTAGAGAACCTGGTAGACCTTGATGACGTACGGTAGATGATATTTTCTTCTGACTTGCTATAAGCTGTACCTATTGATCCGAGCTACATGCTCAAGTCAATTACACTTCTTGATTGCTTGCATAATACCGTATGTGCTGTGTGATTCAATTAAGGTGATCAATATATCCAGGATGCTTCGGCTAGCAATGCATCGACTGATGATACAGCCATGGATCATGTCATTGTCATGATCTGCATACCTACTTCCTTTCTAACATTACGGTATGTTCGATTTGACGTATTAGCACATCTGAACGCTTAATCAAGACGTCTTTATGATTCATATGACGGATCGAGGGCCCTTGATTGTATTACTATTATAATAATTGAATGTCGAATAGACAGAATGAATGCGTCATGCAAACATGGACGAATACAGCTCCGTAGGTCCTTGTGCTTATTCAATGTGCATGATGATCGAGCTCAGGTCAGCTCCCGCTCAACTCAACAGGCTGCGTACATGCGTGGCGGGCCTAGTAGCACGGCCGGCTGCCGTGCAACAGCCGCCGCCACGCTGTGCGATCGTCGCCGCTTTTAGCCTGCGGCTAGCAGCGCTGGTACCGGATTGAATTTTTTGGCAATTTCTCACAATTTCTCCTACGTCACAACAGATTTAATTTCTTCATTTCTCCATTTCTCCCTGCAGGCCTAATTTAGTTTCAAGTTTTTCTCCTTGGCCTGAAATAATTATTAAAAGATGAATTCCCTTGCCGCTACAGTAATGTCTTCAAACTACTATTTTTGCTTTTATTCAACTTTTGGATTTTCGTGTAATTTTTTTTATCAGCAACTCTTGGGATTCAAGTGGCCATTTCGGACCTCTCTTCCCCCACAACAATCAAGGTTTATTTTTGCATCTCTCTTTGCCCCTCACGCATCAAATTCGAGTTTTAAAAATGGCAACTCATCTAAAGACATTATCAAATAATCTTGAACCCATTAAAGGATATATGACATATATATTGCAGGTCAAAAGACACATTTTAAAAAAAAAACTCGTTATTGATTTCACATTATTTTTCCTTACATAGCAAGTGGTTAGGATCAGTGTTGGCCGGGTTGGGGTTTTTTTTTTAAGGAACCATTGAGTCATAGTCTAATGTTATTTATAAAACAAACAACCAATTAGCTCTAGGTCTTTAAAAAAATAATTAAGAAATTAGAATTTGTCGCTTCTGAAGTTAGGTCAAATTTTTTTAATTGTCATTTCTGTAGGTTGATGGTTTTAAGCTTTAGGGGATTTGTCAATTCTGATTTCAAGGTAAGGTCAGGTTCAAATTTTAGGTTGATGATACAAGCATTTTTTTGAGGAAATTTTCTCAAAATTTTGGTTCTGTCCTTTTGGTCTCATTCTCCTCCAAGTTATTAAAGTCTAAGAAATAAATTGGTCTCTAATTTCATGATGAAAATTCACAATGAGTGGGAAGTGAGGAAAAAAAACAAAGTCACAAGGAAGGAGGGAGTGAGAAATGAAGGGAAAAAAACAAAGTCACATGGAGGGAGTGTGAAATGAAAAAGAAAACAAATTTCACAAATGGGAGCTTGGAGCTAGGCCCTTAAACTTAGCCCCAAATCCCTATACCATGGCTTATACTTTATATTACACATTTACTATGCAGCCCCAAGCAAAATACCTGAAGACCCATTAGGTTTGGGTCTTTTTGTTGGATCCAATCGACCCTTGAAAATTTAATTATGTCAGGGCCAAGGTCAAATTTTCTCACATCTAGACCCACTAGGGCGTCTTCCCCCCCCCCCCCCCCCCCCCCCCCCCCCCCCCCCCCCCCCCCCC
>Ga0209208_10012728_pt1 | contig 10609 bp, 9 predicted proteins | sample S1TSphfallax_3_FD_187694 | JGI IMG/M metagenome (GOLD analysis project Ga0209208, IMG submission 187694) | Host-associated microbial communities from peat moss isolated from Minnesota, USA - S1T2_Fd - Sphagnum fallax MG (SPAdes) (version 2) | ecosystem: Host-associated > Plants > Peat moss >... | reverse complement strand
GGACTAGAAGATCAAGCTTGAATCTGCATCCAAAACCAACCACAAAAGGGTTAGTTCACATTCGGGAACACCCTTGGGTGTTGGGACAAGCCACGGGCACTTTGACACACAAGACTCACCACGGCCCAGACTCGAGGGAAGCCACCACCTTCCCCCATATAGTATTCTTTGCAACGCTCCACGGGGGTTACATCCAAATGGCTCTTTTTCCCAGGACTCCCAAGTTGGAGTCCCGAAATTGTCCCGAAATTGTCCCGGGTCTTTGAGCGCTCATAACTCCCAACTGCAGAGTCTGATCGCGACGAGGTCTCAACCAAAGTTGTAGCCCTCGTCGAGATATTTCCAATGCCATGTCGCACTTTAAATTCGGAGGTCGGGAAGAGGTCGATTCCCGACTTTTAGTGGTTGGGAGTCAAACTGCCAGTTTGACTCCCGGCCCTTCTTTTGCCCATAACTTGGGCTGTAGATGTCCAAATGGCCAATGCGAGGCCATTTTCGATATCTACTTTTCAAGACCTTTCCAATGACATCAAGAGCACCCCAATACGAGGTGTTTTGGGCCTTGTTGTCGAGCTCTAAACAGTCGGGAGTCCCAGAGGACTCCAAGGCCCCAACTTTGGGAGTGTTGGGCTTCACCCCCACACTTGGCCAAAGTGGGGTTGCGACACTCCCACTTTGGGAATTACACTTGTGTGGAAGTCCCAAATATTCAGAGCCTTGGTTAAAAATGTAAACAAACACCAAATTGGGTCGCCATGATACCATTGGAATTTTCTTGAAGTTTAGATGCCTACAGTGTCCTTGCATTATTCATTTATACCTGAAATGCATGAATTATGATAATAAAAAAAGGTTGGGAATCAAATTACGAATTTGACTCCCGACCATAAATCCCATTAGAGAAGGGGTCAAACGACCTCCAATTGGAAAATGCAATACACCGTTGGAAAATTCTTTTTTATGGCTATAAGATATTGCCATTACAAGATCCAAAAAAAAAAAATTTAGGAAAGATACGAGTGTCCAAAATTCCAAGACAACAAAAGTTCCAATTTTGGGACTTTCGATAAAAAATACCATTTAGATGTAGTCCCTAGAGAGGGTCACATAATATATTATAAGGAGGCGGGTGGTGCCTCCTCCTAAAAAATTGCGAGCCGTGTAAAGCTTGTGTTTGAGGTATTCTTTTTTGAATTCATTGCACCACTTGCATTCCACTTGCACTAACTGCCTTCTTTCCTTAGTTGTGCAAGTTGATTTCATTTTGAACTATTGTTTGTTAGTTTGTCTTAGTCCCATCCTAGAGCTCCAACATGGCCTCCTACCCTTAAAAACATGAGCTAAGGAGCGTGCCTCGACTTTTTTATTTTTTCGTTGTTTCACTTTGGGACCCACATTTAGGTATCTTAAGGAGTTTGGGGGTGCATCATTTAGCTTGCACAAAGAGAAAGGACATGAAAGCTCCATGGTGAGATTAAAACAAAATCACAAGCAAAAGTGTGAAATAAAAATAATTTTCACAAATGATAAAAAAATGGTTAGTGCAAATTGGAAGCAAAATGGTGGATAAATGAACCATCTATAATTCAATTCACAATATACATCACAACTTAGACTTGTGATGAATTCATCAATATTTTTTTTATAATATATTTTGTGATAAGCAATAAAGGCTACATCAAAATGGCAAAAAGTCACAAGAAACCCTCCCTTCCCAATGTTATCAAGTTACAAGTCCCACAATCTTATGTGTTTATAACTCTTGCATGTGAACTTAAATTAAAGAACTTTCATTCATAGCTTTCAAATACAATCTTCGATTAAAGAACTTTCAATTAAAAAGTTGAACCTTTGGAAAGACCATCCTCACACTATTTGGCACATTCCAATAAAAAATGCTTTGATTTTTTTTCCCAAGTTTTAACAGTTGGAAGTCAAACTACCAATTTGATTTTTAACCTTTCCTTGGTTTATACTTTGATTTTCAAATCTCCAAATGAAACATGTGATTCCATTTTCAATATTAAACTTCAATATCTTTCAAATGGTTTAAAAGAGGTTTGATTTATACATCATTTGTTATTTTCATTTTTGTTTCAAAAAAATTTAACACTATAATATTCAAACTTTCGTAATGGGAAAACTAGTTGGGATTGTTGGGTTTCAATTTCTCAAACTTGTGAAAATGTGTTTGAAGCATGAAACATTCTTTTTGTTGACTCCCCCATGTTTTAGATTTGGTTACAATCCTAAGACTATGGTTGCAACACTTAATATTTGATGATATTGTTGTGCATCATTTTGATGTGCATTTGATGAAACATGGTGTTATACACACCTTTTTTTTTTAAAATGACTTGTTTGTTGATTTGTTGAATGATTTCTCAAGTTTGTGTTGTGAAATTTTTAAGGTTCCATGGAAGGGACAAACTGCATTACTTATGAAGTTTGCTTGGATGATGAAGGGGGAGATGTATGTTTTGCCTTTGAATCACAACATAAGTCACAACATGAAATTGCATGTGTAGATGTGGAGGTGCAAGAAATTGTTGAAACCCAAAATTAAATATTAATTATCGAATAGTTGGCAAGTTGGAATCTTATGATATACATTGAAAACTAATCAAGAGTGTTGGATGCCCTACCAGGAAAGAGCGTAATGTGGGCTTTCTTTTGTTACATGTGAGAATTAAAATACTTAACATGATTACAAACTAGATGATGAGGTGCATCATTTGCCAAATGCTAATCAAGCATTGGATATGCATTTGCAACAAGTTTGGTCATAGCACAACGTGAAGTGATAAGGGATCAGTTCAATGGGGTGGGTGTAAGAAAAGGTCGATCATTTTTTGTGTGATATTGCAAGTTTTTGCAAATTGTCATGCATTAACATGCCATTAACATCCCATAAAATCATCATTATGCCAAAAAAATTATATTGAATTAAAGATTTTTCAACTTGAACAAAAAGAAATTTATAAAAAATTTATACATCTATTATTCAAATATAAAGTATTTGACTTTTGAAGTTGAAAAAAATGAATTGATTTCTTTTCAATGGCTTTATACAAATACAATTTGGATTATGAATTTTGTTTGGGTTTTTTATAAGAATTAAATAGATTATATGTATTAAAGCAAAATTAACATAGATGCAAAAAAATTGTTAAAAAAACCTTAACCCAAAAAAAATATGAACTTTAAAATGTCTAAATATGGACCTTATTTTCAAAAGTTCATATCATATTCATTTTTTGATTTTAATGTTTTTTCTTTTGACACATATGTTAAAAAGTTATTTAGTAAATTTTTTATTCACATAATTTTTATTATTAACCACCTTTAATCCCCCAATTAAACAATGATATCATTATAAACTACAATTTTAACACTATCAAATGGACTTTTGATGGAAAAGGTTATCAAAAAGTGGGACAAGGCTTGCATTGTATTTGGTTTACTTGTAAGGATGTGAAAACATAGGTGAAAACAAGGTTTGCAAATTTATAGGGTTGTGATTTTTTAGGAAACCTTAAAATATATTGATGTTATCAACACAATATTTTTATGACAAGCAATCCTTGCACTTACAAGCACAAGTGTTTAGTGAATTCATTTGGCAAAATTATGTGGTGTGTGAAAAGGCCAAACTTTTTACAATAGAAAGTGACAATTTGCTTTTGCTCCCCATTTTTTTTAAAAACAACAAATTCAAAAATTCAAAAATTTCCAATTCCTTTTCTTTGTAAAATGATCTTCATAAATTTCATTACATATGTTTTAGTTTCATGTGAAAAGGCAAGCAAAAGATTGTTGGTAGTTGAATTTTCCTTTTTTTGTTTTTATGTTGTCAACATCAATGATGATACATGGTTGCCTTTGGTTTGGTGGAAAAACATGCTAGATTGTACCCCAATGTGGCCCTTTTGAACAAATAAATACATGCAATTCCTAATTTGTAGATTAAGACAATTAGCTTCTTTTTTTATGGTTGGAATTTTAAGTAAGTTGTCATGTTGTAGACTTGGGCTTTAAAATCTTGATGATTTTGTCACGATCTACAATAATTGGCTAAATGATGCTTGAATTGGGTGATGTTGTGAGTTTTTAAATCATGAAACATACGATCTTAAAATCTATGAAGATGAATTGGGCAAGTTTGATTAATTCAAGGATGATGTGTAGTGGTTGCATTTCAATGGTTGTAATCATACTAGCCATTTCACTTTTTTTTTGGTCTTCACAAGTTTTTTGATACTCTCACATGGTCTATGTTTTTACCTTCATCCCGTACATGATAATTTCAAATTTGTTTCACTCATGCCTCTAAGATTTAAACTTGGGACATTTTTTTACTGAATCCATTTTGTCATGTTTACCATTTTTGTTTGGTATTCACCAAGTTTTTGAAGTGTTCACATGGTCCATAGTTTTGCTTTGGCTTAGATTTGTATTTTCTAACTTTAATAAGGTTTTAACTTTTTGAACACTTGTGTACAATATCATAAACCTTGAACCTTTGTGAAAATTATAAAATTTGTTGTTGGACATCAATTTCAAATTGAACATGTTTGTCCATGAGTCATGGTTGTTTTTGTGTAGTCTAGTCATGCAAACTAGTGTTTATTTTATTTGAATGTGTTGCCATGCTTGAATGTTTGCATGTTTCATAAATGTCATAAGGACATACCATATTAGGGTTAATATACCCCTTGAATGAATTTTTAAAAGCATAATCATTACCATCCTACAAAAAAAATTAAATATATATATTTTTGAGGTTAGTGACATTCCCATACCATATTGCTATATTCCATGCATAATATTGGATATAGGTACAAAAATTAGTATAGTATGTGTCAATTGCAATACTTGCACACTATTGTTCATGACCTATAATCATGACCTAGAAGATTAAGAAGGCCAAAACCAATGTGACAAAATAATCACAAGGCATTTGGTGCAAAAAATGCTTGTTGACCTTGTTCAAAGTTGAATCTAAAGGACCCATATAAGGCATAACACAATTACTTGAGGGATATTTTTCAAGTCAAGTTTGAAATTTGTATTGTTTTCAAATTATATATATTTAGAAAACAAATAGAAATGTGAAATGAAGACCATATTTAATACATGTGGGTTTGGAAAAAAAGTTTTGAAACTTGAAACTCTAAGAACATCTCCATTGCACTATTGTTTTAACCCCATCATTGACAATTTGATGCAAAATTTATTAATGAGCTCCCTATTGTAACCCTATAATCATCATTTTTTTTTGCCAATCTTGCCTTTCAAGGCTCCTCGCTGTGATAACAATGTGTTTTTTTTTGCCATTGTCACCAAAAGCCACATTACCTTGTTTTTATTTGTCTTTTTCTTGTTGGGCATCTTTTTGGTTACTTGTTGCATGTTGTTTTTTTTGTTATTGTAACAAAACATTTTCCGATTTGAGATTTATTTTAGGTTTTGTGAAAATTTTACACTCTTTTCTGTGTGTGGGAGTTTGACTTTAAATTTTGGATTGGGTTCTTAAAAAAAAGGAGATTTCAATTGTGGTTTTGCTTTTGAAAATCAGACCTAAACATGTCCCCCGATGAACATCACATGCTAACTGAACATGCCTTTTGTGCATACCCAGATTGGTGAATGGTCGTAATCCTTTGTGCAAGCATCTAAAATGAAACCTTATGACCAAATGCCTGGACTTGAAAAAACATGTTCGATTTCTTTTATGTAATCCAAAAAAATTTATTTTTTTGGGTGTATATATGAGCGTGAAAAAAATACACACTGTTATATATAGTTTTGTTTGGTTATGGGATAGGAGCAACACATTGGATATGTAGTCATGTAGGTTATGGGAAAACACCATCATATTGTAATTCACATATTTGAAAAAAAAAATGGTGGCAATGAACCTTTTAAGGGTAGGTCTAATAGAGAACCAAGATAAACAAAATGCAAATTTTAAAAAAAAAAGTTTGGTTATGGGGGTTTATGCTTTCATTAAAGGGCATGAAATTGCACATTAATAAACCCTAAACCCTAACAAGGATACAATGCATAAGGATTAGCAAAAGACATCCTACTTTGGCAGCACATTTATTGATCCCCAAAGGAAAGTCCCCAAAGATTCCTACTATGCATAAGAACTTTGTTTTCCCTCCAAAAAAAAAAGGGGGGACAAATCAAAGTTTGAACTTAAGCAAGGTTTACATGATCATTCTCTACTCTTGATCTAAGCTCCAAATATGTCTTTTCTATGAGCTAGAATAAAAGAACAATTTCAACATTGCTTAAAATTCCTAGGTCCTAATAATGTAGTCTTAAAAAATGGTAATTTGCTAGTGACAGTAGAACATGTAGAGAATGTTAGTCCAAATCTAATAGTTTATTTGTAGCAAATACATCTGAAAGAGAAAATAGAGCAAGTAGAAAAGCATAAATTAAGTTTAGAAGTAGATTGCAAAAGGTGAAAGTAGAGCAAGTAGAAGAACAAAAACTAGGTTTAGAAGTAGATTTGTAAAAAGTAAAAGTAGAGCATGTAGAAGAAGGATCAAGGAAAGACATAAAAGTTGAAATTGTAGACTATATTTACAATCAGAGGGTGCAAAAATATTTGGGTTATTGTTGAATCCAAAAATCCATAGTTTGTAATGTTGCATCAAGGAGTTCCAAGAGAGTTGGGGATTAGTTAAATCATATTAATCACTCCTACATATTTCTCCCCACCACATGCACAACAACAGAAGATGTTAATTTAAATTGGAATGATTTTTGCAAAATTTTATAAATTACTATATTCTACTATAACAATCCATGAATGTGCTTTAGCAAAGTTTTCAAATTTACTCCACTTTGTGGATTATTGGGTTATTGGGGGAAAAAAGGTATACCTTTGGTGGGGCCATGGCGCACTCCACCAAGTTGCTGGGGGCTAGGCGCAATATGAGAAAAGAAATCATGAATTGCATAGTCCCTTGTAGGAGACAAATTAGCATGTTGGATTTGCAAGCCAGAGACCCTACATCAAACAAAGAGAACCTTCCCCTTGCTCTTGACCCACAAAGAAGAAGATCATCACCACAATTGAATCAAGTGCCTTCAACAACTAGAAGAGGCATGTGGACGGATGAAACATTAAAAATAGCCATGGATACTTTTGAAAGAAAGACACATTCCTTAAGGAAGGCCAACGGTTCATGGAACATCCCAATGAGTTCCTTTTTTGACCATTTGAGTGGAAAAACTAGATCTATCAAAATGGGGCCGGGAGGGGTGCTTATAAAAGAAGAGGATTCAATAGTGATTGCATGGATATTAGTAATGTAAGAGTGTGGACTATCCATTAACCTCCAACAATTCAAGATGAAGGTTGTAAAACTGACACATATAAAGGTTACACCATTTTTGGGATGGAATACTAGGCAATAACTAGTGGTTTTGGTTCAAGAGCAGACATCCAAAAGTTAACATTTGACAAGTAGAAGGACTAAAAGTGTGCAGAACATAAAGATTGACACCCAATTCTTGCAACTATTTCTACACTAGCTTATAATAATTATATAACCAACACAAGTACAATTTTGATCATATATGGAATTGTGATGAAATGAGGATTCAAGTTAATAGACAATTTGGATCAAGGGTTTTGGCTAAAGTAAGATCTAATATAATTTACATCACCATCCCAAAATCTTGGGAATGGTCAATTGTAAACTGCGTAGTCAATGTTGTCGGGGGTCTTTAATTTTGTTTCAACATCTTTAGAGGTGAGAGATTAAGGGATGGATACATAAGGCTTTACAAATTAGACACATGTATGGCAATGTAAAAAAAAACATGGATGTCTACTTTCTTGTTTAAGGAGTTTATATCTTTCTTTAACAAATCAGTTCCAAGTGGAGTGTCCCTCAATAACCAACACTTGTTAATTTTAGATGGATATGGTAGCCATGTTACCATCGAAGCAATAGAGAAGGCGAAAGACTTTGGGTTAGACAATATAACATTGCCATCACACACATCACATTCATTACAACCACTAGATGTGTCTTATTTCAAACCTTTTAAGACTGCATTTAGAAAATTTAAGGATGTAGGTATGTCTAGAAACAATCACATGGAACCAAACAAAATCATTATAGCTGGATGGGTGGATCAAGCCTTAAAGCAATCATTCACAAAAAATAAAATAGGTCTAGGTTTAAAAATACAAGAATGTGGCCTTTGAAGCCAAAGGCAATGGATAACAAGATTAGACCATCACAAGTTTACATTGTAGTAAATTTAAACAATGCATGGAGTGAAGAGGAGTACACAACAATGAATGAAGCTGAAAATAATCCTCAATGGGGAGAAGAATCTATTGCTACAGAGCTTCTCCATATAGTCAAAACAAATCATCGTCCAACATTTGAAGATCCACATATCTACAAGCCAAATAATGACCAACATTATTATGTAGATATGCTCCAAAGCCTTCTAATGATAAAACAACATCCAACATATATTGATGTTGTAAACCTAAACAAGGGCAGTAGGCAATGGATATTTAGGAGTTATTGCAAAAAACTCAGCTGCCTCTAAACTTGACCCTGGAATCAATGAAGGTGCATAACTTGTTATTGCTAGCTCATTTATTTGCAAGACGTGCGCAAGGAGGAAAAATCATTAATTGATTATTCTTAATCACACATTGTGATTAATTTTGAGTACCTTGACATCTTAAAGAGAAAATCAATGGAAAAGGTAGCTGTTAAAAATATTAATGTATGCAAAAGAAAGGGTAAGGAAGATAGGCAAGTTAAATGAGTAGCAAAATTAGGTATTGCAAAAGAACAAACAACTCGAAAAACTGTTGAGAAATATGTTAAAGCAAAGTTCATTACAACTTGGATTTTAATCGCTGTTGTTGAGTGGGTGATCGTTTTCACCATAATTTTCAAGCAAGTCTCTGAGCAGATCTATGCAAGTGCATGGGGGTGAATTTAGGCTACACAACATGGGTTTAACAACAATTAAAGATGTGGGCACAAGTCAAATAATAACTATAAGGGTGCTGAACATCAAGGTTGTTACCTTCTAGTGATTGAAGAATAAACAATAAGGTTGCAGTTGCGAATAGAAAGGTAACAATTGTTGAGAAAAGGGTGGGAATTAAGTAACAATTAAAAGAAATGCAAAAACAAAGTAACAATTAAATAATAGATGGGAAAAAAGGTTAGAATGTTTGAACAATAGTTGAGAGAAAAAGGTTTAGTTGAACAATAGTTGAAAGAAAAAGGTTCAACTGATAATTAAAAGGTGACAAAAATGGGGACCATCAATTGGTTTGAAATACATTGAACTTGGATAGAGAACCATGAGCAATAGTTAACAAAGGGGAAAAGACTAGTAGGGATTGCCATGGTAAAATCAAGGCCCAAAGAAAGTGAAAGAGCTTGTAGGAGAGGTGATGATGACAATGAGTGCTCAACAACAACTGATGGTTATGTTGTTAAAACCCTGGAAGTTCCTATTTGGTAGTGGGAAAAAGAAGAAGAGGAAAAGGAGGAGGAATTTTTGTACAACAAAGCTGCTTGCAACAAGATCAACAAGGGGTTGTAAAAAAAAACAGTATAACTATGCCACATAGTTGCAAATAGACTTTTAATGAGGCGGCTGCCATTGTCACGAGAGGAAGCTGTAGGTCCTAATCTTGTTGGTTCATCATTTCCCATCATCTGTTGGTTTGCTCCCATGCATCAAACCAATGTTGTAGCATCAACTTTTTCTCTCACCACAAGGAGAAGCACAAGTAACAATAGTTGCCAAAACCCAAAAACAAGAGCAATAGGAGGAAGAGATGGCACACAATGGAACTTGAAACAATTGTGGTCTACAAGAATTGAGCTTGCCAGGAGGAGCAACAATAGTAATGCCGTTGAAGAGTTTTTCTTTTGCCCACAAGCTGTTGGAGCCATGTTTGATTCATTTGTGATATGTTGGAAAAAGTAAGTGAAAATGCTCAAAGCTCCTTTGCACATGAGTTGAGAAAGATGAGAAAAAGGCATGGATCACCATTGTTGGCATTAGTAGTAGGGAATATTCAAAGAGATAGACCTTAAAGAGAGAAGAGAGTTGAGGAATGTATGAGGAAATGACTAAGAGGAATGTCGTTGGTAGTTGTTTCGAAGGAATGCAAAACTTTGTGGGAGTGATGAAAAATTTGTGCCCACAAACACTTTGAAGAGGGGCAACAAATTTGGTGAATGGGACAATATTTACCCATTATTGTCAATCTAGAAGCCCTAATTTGGGTGTGATTGCAGCCCTATGATAAAATATGAACAGTTATTCTATCAAAATGTTTCATCCCCATCTTCATCCAGTTCGATGTGAGAGTAGATAGTGATCATTAGTAAGCTAGTGTCTGTGTGGTGTCCGGTGACTAAACAAGCCATCATGGGCTGCCATGTGGACGGTCCCTTTTTTTAAAATCAATTTTTACCCTCCAAACTTTGAAGGAGCGTATCTTCCTCAATTTTGACCGGTTTTGAGCGATTTAAACGCCCATTGGTGCGCTTTCTACTTGGCTACATTTTATGTTTAGACCACAACTGGA
>Ga0209208_10012727_pt1 | contig 10610 bp, 10 predicted proteins | sample S1TSphfallax_3_FD_187694 | JGI IMG/M metagenome (GOLD analysis project Ga0209208, IMG submission 187694) | Host-associated microbial communities from peat moss isolated from Minnesota, USA - S1T2_Fd - Sphagnum fallax MG (SPAdes) (version 2) | ecosystem: Host-associated > Plants > Peat moss >... | reverse complement strand
CTCACACTGACGGGGAAAAGTCTGTGCGGTGTGGAAACCACTCAAACTGGCTTGAGAGCTTGAAATGTTTGGCAGTGAAAAGTCTGGAGTCAGTGTTCAAACCTTCCATTCCATGTGCAACAATCAGAGAGCTGGGGGGTGTATATGAATTCTGGCCCTCGCATCGTCAGCTTTGCACATTATAAGACTGCAGTACTTAAAGTTCACAGTACTTCACAGTTTTTGCAAAAATCAAATTGGGCTTGAAGGTCTGTTGCATTGGCCATTAGTACTTCAATCCCACACTTTACAACATGTGGATTACTTACTCATGTAATCCTTCTAATCCTCTTGAAAGATCGGCTTACAATCCCATAGATAAAGAAAGATATATTATGTCATGTCTGGCATTTGGATGTCCACCAAAATGAAGTCAAAAGTTTTCCTTGTTTTTTGTTCTTTGTATTAGAGATCTTTTGCTTAACTCCATTCACAAGTATTAGCATTGCACCATTTTGTGAAAGCATTGGCATTGTAACTTTTCTATTACCTAATCATGTTGTCATCCAACTACAAACAATATATAACATGACCCAATATTTAAAATTGATTGGTATTCAATAATTGATTTGGATTATTTTCAAACAAAATTAAGAAAAAATATTTTATACTATAGAAAACATTACTTTGCCCATAGAAAGTTAATATCATCAATATTTCAATTGTAGTGATAGCATGTCTACTCACACATTTCCAAGATTGTGGAAAAAAAGTTGAGAATAACTTTTTTGAAGAAGATAACCATTACATCTAATTGTAGTCAAACCAAAAATTAACACAACTAAAAAAGGAAATCATAACCTTTGAGTGTTCTACAAGATTTTTTCTTGATTTGATTGTTCCATTTAATTGCTTCCAACACCAAACAAAGTACAATGAGTGTTATTGAAAAAGGCCAAAAAATCACACAAGAAAGCCAACAAATTTTAATGAGAAATCACAAACCAAAATGCAATTTTTATATGCCCATCCCCTATCCATGTAACTATTAGATATTGAAGAAGTACCATAAGAAGTAGCTAAGAAATGTTAGATATTACCTAACTAGTGAATAGGGCACTAAGTGGCTACTAAGTAGGTGTATTTGTATCACTAGTACATAGGTATTAGTTAGGGGACAAGAAACCAACAAGTGGGTTTGCCAAGGAAGTTTTGTCTTAAGTTAAACACAAGAAAAGCACAATCAATAATTTAAAAAATAATCAAATTTTGACAAAAGTTGAAACTAGTTATTCCACCTAACTAAATGACATAATAATAATATATTTGAATCCCTTTTCATAAAATTCAAAAACCATTTGACATCAGACACATTATCATTCAAGGGGTGCATAATAAGCTATCGTGTTATATAAATAGTGGGTCATTGTAACTTACAATTACTCTACATTAACACATTAGGAACACTCAAATTGAAAATTATATAAAAATTTGTATCATAAGATGTTAAACACTATAATGGTCCAACAAAAATTTGAATTAAAGATTATAGAATGGTTAAAGAAGATGATGTATTCATTATTGAAAATTGGTGTCTTGCAAACAATGTTAATAAGTAGTAAAATAAAACAAAGATGAATTATACCTTGGCATTTCAATTTTGTGTGAAACTAATTAAATTTCAAAATATGGAATATGATTTGAAAACACACATAGTTGTCCAAAATAGTTTTTCTTCTATCTTCAAAATGTCAAAGTTTTGGAATCTTTTGTTTTGTTGGACATTGGTGATATCAAATTTAGCCATTCACATTGAAAAAACCAAAAAACCAAATAGACACCTATTTTAACCCCTAAATGTGTAAGCCCATTCTATAACCATTTTACTTCTATTTGAAGTCTTAGTTAGAAACTTGTTCGGACACAATTATATGAATTCAAAATCTAATCATTAAATTGAAATTTTACATGTTCATAATTCTTTAGCAAAAAATCCATGCAAAGGATGACAAAATATCAAAGCTAGATTGAGCTTGTACCATTCCATACATTGTTCATATATGATGAAATTTTTATTTTCACAATAACATTCCAACATATAGTTTTAATTATCTTGCATCCCCACACATAAATATGAGAAAGTAAAAAATTCAATCATAGATATAAAACTCCTTGTTAAATATTATAAATTAGTTATGTATATAATTGTTATTTTAATAAAAATTTAGTATCTTGTAATTTCCAATTTGAATATATTGAAAATGATGGAATGTTCATGTTACTTAAAATTTCATAAATCATAATGGATAATATCATGTTATGTTAAATTGACACATAACATAATTAAACCAAATGTTGTAAACATAATAAAATGTTGATTTTTATAGCATACAATGCTTTATATTTTCAATATTCATAGGACAATGGACATAAAGTACTTGTCCATTATAGCTCTATGTAAATGTAGACCTATTACATGCATGGCAAGTGTCTAGGTTCACTAACAAGCTTCCAATGTTATTACCCTCAATGGGGAACTTTCCTTATATGTAATGAATTTTTTAAAAGGAAAGGTTTGTGATCAATTTCATAAACCTTCAATGGGGAAATTTAGATATTGAAACACTTATTCAAGCTTCCCTTTAAGTGTAATGGTTGAAAAAAAAAAAAAAAAATTAAAACACGATTTGCCACCCAAAAGTATTAAGAGTTGGATATCATCTCAATGTGATCATGACCTACCTACCATAAATCTTGTTATCCCACACACAAATGAGCAAACCCCACAACTTCTACATCATTCAACATATATATCCATTCCATGATATCCAACTAATCTTTCCAACATACCAATTGCAACTCCCTTTGTTTTTTTATTACAATGGTTGTTTTCGTGAATTCATGATTGACAACAAGGTACTAGAATATGTAGCAAGATCAAATTTGCCACCTACTAGAAGTTTAAACTGGGTCCACTCATGAAAATAGTCACAAAAGGAGAATAACAAGCTTCAAATCCATTGTCTTCACTTTCTCTAACAAAATTTGTAGATATTGAAAACACTACAAAAGATACCAACTTTTCACAAATTTTTTTCAAATTAAGGCCATGACAACCTTTCTTTTGTTTCAAGAATACATTCAATTATGTCAATCACAAATATATAACATCATATTCAAAATAATTATTAAAGATCTAGACAACAATCATTTCATATGGACATTTTTTAATTGTCCCATTTAACTTGTTCATGAACATATCACACACTTTAGAAAAAATGAATCTTGCTATTTTCCATAACTTATTTCAACATATAATCTAAATCATAATCATCAATATTGAACATCGCATGAAGATCCACAAGAAAAATGTTTTGCCAAAATCATTGTGTTTATTTGCATATGAAATAAAATTAAAACGCCTAAATATGCTTCTTATTGCAATTTCTAGAATATGACTTTTGACGTTTGTTGTTTTGCATGTCACCAATAAGTGGTCCCTCTTATAGTTTCTTGCATTTGAACATTCTCTTGACAAGTTGGTAAGTTTTTGTACATGACAAATCACATGTTCCACAATTAATTAAACATTGAAATCATTTGCAACCCCAATGGTCATTATAAGAAAAAAAAATTCTATTTTAAAAATTAACATTTTTAGAAGTGAAACTTTATTGAAAACTTTTATAAACTTAAAATTAATACCGTGTGCATTTTCCAAAAAAGGTGTAAACATTTCTAGGTTTCACCCAATTTTCATGGGTAAGAATGTTGAATGCATGAATATCCAATTGTTCTTGACACTTTCTAAGAAATGCATAGAATATTTATTGTCATGAGCATGAAAACTTTTAATGATACCAACCCACCAACAAATTGAATACCAAGCCTCCACCACATCATTTGTAACCCCATTTTGAATGTTTAATGTAAGTGGAATTGATCTAATTGTGAAATGTTCACTCTCTCACACAAGAATTTCAATTCATCATCGTTGTCAATAATTCATCATATTGCACAATGAAGTTTTCTTTGAAGATGAAGAATTCAAATAACAAACCATGCACCAAAAAAATTAATCCTTGACGTCTTTAACTTCAATATGAAGTCCTTTCGTTCACATATTGAACACACTTTCAATGTTGTAGATGTGACAAGATTTATGTATAATGTTAAATTTAGTTTAAAATGTAACTAATTTCTTAATTTGGTGTGAAAGAAGATTATACTTTACATTGAATTTAATGTAATTAGCAACAATGTTGAGTGGAAGCAAAAAAATTTGTGAACAATATTTGCATGAAATGGATGACTTTAAGCTACACAACCCTAACTATTATATGTCCTTTCATGGGAAATTTGTAATCACTTAGAAATAAAAAATTTGAAGTATTGCACTTCATAAAGTAAAGTTCGATAACATGTCAATGCATGTAATAATGTGTAGTGATTTGAAATTGTAACAACCAACAATTGCGATGGTTGTTTGACGTGACTTGTAGCCCATGTTATCTACAATGTGTTGTTGTGCTCCATGAACATGGCTTGTAACAAGGGAATAACCACACATGCAAAGTTAGAAAAGTTATTCAGCAAGGAAACCTATAGTATATCCAAGGATAGTTTATTAATTATTTACAAATATGAACAAGCTTTTGTTAATGTATGTCTTGGGAGTCAAAATGAAAAAAAAAACAACAATCATGATTGGGACAATTACTTCATCAAATGGGTGAGTCAAGACCTTTAATGCCTTCATGGTTCGATTGAAATGTCACCTTAATAAGCATCTTACACATGCATATAAAAAGTGAAAATTTTTAATTCAAAAAGTTAATTTTTGTTGTTATTATGAACAACATTTAGTTTGACACATGTTTTGTAGTGGAAGTGAAAGAAAGCATGTTATGAATACACATAATACTTGCATGAGTTTGGTCAATCAGAAACTTACATAATCCCTATCTCTTCCACAACTTTTGATGGTTAAATTTTGGGAAATAAACCTACAAGAAAAATGCATATTTACAATTGGCATGTGCAACTACTTTTTTAATCGCATGTGTCATTTGCATTAAGAATGACTTGTGTTAGACAAGTCGAATGTGTCCTTAATTGCAAGTGATAATAAATGTAGGATGAAATCAAGGTCAATGTATATGGTTTCATTTTTATGTAATCTATATGGCCTTTGTAATTCATATGTAACTATCATGCAACTATCAATATTTTTAATTTAAAATGCATGCCAATATATTTTAGCCATCCACATGAACTCATTCGATGTTGCCTATGGCCACATGTCATGTTAGGTTCAACCTAATGCTAGGTAGCCTACAAGCACCTAGCTAGTCCAACCTAGACCAATTATAATACTAACTCCAATGCTTCAATAGCCTATTTGGTGCCTAAGCTAAACCTAGGCCATGTCACACCTAAGTTTTTCACCCATTACAACTCCATTGAAGGACCAAAAAAAAATGAAAACTCAAAGAACCCATGATTTAAAAGAACCACATAAAACAATGAAAACAAATTTACCCACAAGAACTCATATGAGAATGTCAACAAAAAAGATAAAATTGTCCACTACTTTGTAACATTAGGACCACTTCAAATTCATAGCAAGAAGATGACAACCCATTTACAATAAAACACAATTTGGAAGAAGGTCCAATAAAAATTAAAACAACATATTATAGGAAAACAATCATTTAATGAAGGGCTTCGAGTTTTTGATATTTTTTCATATAAAAAACAATCAACACATTCCTAGTTCAATGTTTCGGTATGGAGATTTTTTAGATATGGAGAATTTAAAAATTCCTTCCTTTTCCCAAACTTTCAATACCCTTTAGGGTATAATTGGGGTAATAAGAGCTATTGACACTTCTCAAATAAGTTGTGACTAGTCATGACATGTTGACATGGTAGTAGGAATTGGTGAAAAAATCTTAACATATTGCTTAAATATTGATATTACATTTTTTCATTATGTTAAAAGAACATTGGTTATAGGCTTTAAAATGTGCTAAAAGGATTTTTTAATTTATTGGATTATTTTCAGATTTTATTCAAATATTAAATTGATATATTAAAATGGGCATTATACAACTATAACACACATTTTCAACATTATTTTAATTTATGAAACTTATAAACATGTCAGAAAACAATTGGTTAAACTTGAGGTGGCTCTTATTAACTCAATTCGACCTTTCATCCCTTTCAAGGCATTAGGAGGAAAAGTCCAAGATTGAATTCATTATTTAAATCGTCAAAAGTGATGAAATTCAGGAGAAGGAAGAGGATGTGAAAAAAATTCTCCCCAAAATGAAAATTCGATGATGTTTACATGCATCAAGGACATGAAAAAAATTGTTGCAAGAAGGCAACCACAACAAAAAAAATTTTAAATTTTGAAGCCTATAAGGTTGTTTTGAGGGTTTTACAACGATGATGTTGCATATGCAAGAGTTCCATTCTTGGAACTTTTGTACACCACATCTATGACAAAAGAAATGCTACTACGAAGTAAGTGCAACGAATAAACATAGAAAGAAGAAGAAGATGATGAGAATGAAAAAAAACAAAACAAAACAAAAAACACACCATTCTCAAATGTTGTGTTTTTGAAGTGTAGGAGTGGAATTTTGATCACTTATTGTCATGCATACTTATATTTTTCTTTGAGTCTAAGGGCTTCTCCCCTTTAGTTTGAGATCCCAAGTTGATTCAAGATGGACAATCATAGTAGAAGCACGATGACACTATGCCAGACTCTTTTAACATCCACATAATAGCCATTGTTGCCATAGCCAAGGAGCTTATGCATCTCTTTCACCTACTTTATCATACATATGAGATGGATGTACATGAACATGGGGAAGAAACAAACAAAGCTTCTTCAAGTCTTAACATCTTTTGTTGTGCACTACCATATTGATGCTTACACCTATCGTTGTCCACACACCATACAAAATAACATAGAAACACCTTAACTAGTGCATCATACTTAAATTAAAATAAGACTCACTTGCAATAAGCAAGAATCCAAACCCAAAACATAAAATGACAACACAACACACAAATCATGTGTCAAAGAAACTTACAATAAAACACATGAAAACTTACGAAAAAAACACACAACGTTTTGAATCTTAAATCAGCAAAAGTGATATGAAAATCCGCAACTCAAGATTATATCCCAAACACCAAATAACTCAAATAGTGGGTTTTAAACTAGAACACAATTATCTATGATAACCCAACTTAACATTAAACTAATTATAACTTAACCGCATAACTAAACTAACACTCCTCACATCTTGTTCAAGATCAAAAGGTTGCCTTCATGGGTTAATTGATTTCACACTATTTGAATCACTATAATAACACATTTATTAAGAGCTTCAACTCGGTCCAAAAAGATGCTAGAAGTGGGTTAAAGTCCAGGCCCAAGTATAAAGCTTAAAACACTTGGGTGAATATACACACTGGTACCAGCCCATGATGAAAGATGGCAACAGCTTCACAGGGATGAGCATGTCTTGAATACCTAGGTTGCAGACTTGTTTTTAAAGACTTTTTCAAAGTCATGCAATGAATTTTTTTAATAGATTTTTTTACTGCTGGTACCAGTGGAGGTGTTGGTTCTAAATTGAGTCCAAAGTTACTTACATGCTCCTGGTTTTGTGATGAATCTGCAATTCAAATGGGCAGACTCAAGTAGAATTTAGATTCTAGACCATAATATCATGTGGGTATGAAGGGTCAACCTTGGAAGAGCAAAAGATCATGTGTGGAGCCAAGATGGGAAATCAAACCTCGGAAGAGTACCAAAAAAACCATGTGGGTACTTGAGACTCAAGCACTTAGTTTTTTCATAACACTTTTTTTGTTTCATTAACTTTGAACATGTTTGTATGTGGATGTTTGAAGGTACAGATGTGTTTGTTTCTGTTTGTAGGCATCCCCAAAAAGGATGCCATAGTCCCATGTTTGGGACAAACTTAGTTCAGATCAAAACGCTCGGCATCCCTGCATATATCCTCCCGTGAACTCCAATCACAAAGATGAAAGCACCTCAAGCTGAAAACAATCTTGAAAACAGTCCTTCTCTTGCACAGTCTACAGAAAATTTCTCATGCAACTAATTAGCTTGTACAGTTGTAGCATTCTCTGGTACAGAATAAGAAGCTCCAATTGCAGCATTATCCTGTGTTGACGTTGTGTTGCTACTAGTGATGAGGTTGGAATTAGCTGCAGTTTCAAGGGACTTGAGATATGAGGTATAGAAACCAGTCATGAATGTGGTGAGCTCTTCTTTAGTCTGGCTGAAAACAGGATCAACGCTGTATGTCCAAGATATCTTTGTCTTGCCTTCACCGCCATCTCGCAGCTGCAAAAACATATGTAATGAAATTCCCAACACATTATTGTAGGTACACAGTATCATCAGCCACCTGTAATTTACCAGCACTGTGCAGTCACAGCTGGAACCCTCCTTGCAAATGATTTGTGTGTTCTGATGCCACTAGGTGCTAGTATGCTCATGGATTAACCAAACATGCTTGTGGGGGAAGCTTCACATTCCAGTGTATTGCACTCCAGTGCTTCAAAATGGAGCCTTTGTGTGTGCCAATCCACTTGTGGATTATACTCTAGTTTCTGATCCTCACTTGCATTCATGAAGCAGAAATGAAGACTTCATGTGTGCCAATCCACTCATGGATTATGCTCTAGTTTCTTTCTGATCCTCACTTGCATCCAGAAAACAAAAATGGAGATTCTCGTATGCCAATCCAGTCATGGATAATTATGCATAGCAGCTTTGTGTAATTGCACACTTCGAGCTGTAGTGTGAACTTGGTTCCACACTTGCTTACCAATTTGGTCCTACTTCTGGAAATCAGAAGAAGTACAAATAAAAACAAGGAGCTTGAAGAAAAGAAATTGGAGGAGAAAGATGAAGACATAAGTTTGAGAAAGCTGAAGAAACTTGAAAGTTGGAGAAAGCTGAAGAAACTTGGAAGTTGGAGAAAGCTGAAGAAAATTGGGAAGTTGGAGAAAGCTGAAGAGACTTGGAAGTTGGCAAAAAGCTGAAGAGACTTGGAAGTCTGAAGAAAGCTGAAGAACCTTAGAAATTGGAGATCTAAGATGAAGAAAGGAGGAGGAGGAGGATGCGGAGAGCAGCTGTTGTGTACCTGGACTGTGGAATGGTAGCCCTGGAAGCCCTTTGGAAAGATGAAGTGGTTTTGCTCCATCCTATAAGACATGTACATGTTGTCGTCGTCGAATTGCAGCAACCTCTCGTGCACCCATGTGGTTCCTGTGCCGACGCAGTGCCTCAAGCATCCGACCTTCTTGTTTTCCCCTTCCACAAGCTCACATAAGAGGATGTTGGGTGCCCACTTGTGTAGACCCAAGAAATCTGATTGCACTGCCCACGCACTCCCCACTGGGCATGATAGTGTTAATTCTACTCCGCCAGTCCATTTCTCCTGCTGCTGCTGCTGGGCCTCCTGCTCTTGATCCGCTTCCATCCCTGAACTCGAAAAAACCAACAAAGTGAGGACTGGCTGAAGCAAATTACGAACGAGCGCAAACCCAAAACAGAACAAAACAAAACTCGAAGATGATCACAAGATTTCACACAAGCCGGATATAAATCTTTGAACGATGCCTCGATCACATCTTCCCCTGCAGAAGCGCGTGAGAGACGGAACCTCAACTGGAAGTCGTGTTGACTGTTTTTTGCCCACCTTCTTCTTCGTCTTCTTCTTGCGACTAAACGACACACGTGTAGCTCCCGCTAAAAACCAAACAAACATGCAAACAATCACGTTTTGTTGACCAGGAGGAGGCTAATAATGGCTAATAATGTGAGATCTTGAGAGACCTGAAGAATCTCCAGCTGCTCTGATTGCTTCTGAATTAGGTCTTGCTGCTGCCGTCAGACGTTGTCGTGTTGCACCTCTGAAAGCATCTGGGAGGCTGGGCAAGAAGAGGAAGTTTTTGCTGCAGCAACTGTACACGCGGCCCGATCGAACTTGCAAAGATGAGCGACTGCTCTGCTCCGAGACCACCACCACAGCTACAATGCTGCTGCTGCTGCTGCTGCTATGGTGTGGTGCCTTGAATGCTGCTGTAGGGGCTAATTGGAAGCTTCGAGAGTGGTGGAAGAGGGATGTTTGTTGTGCCGGCCTTACAGTGATGGCTATGGCCGACCCGGCCGCCACCGTCGTCATGGTTGGCCTACTCTTCTGGAGGATAAATACAGATCTTCAAAAGACCCTTCAAGCTGAAGATCTTCAACAGATCGTCAACAGATCTTCAAGAGAAATTTCTTTAGACGACGACGAAGAAGAAGAAGAAGATTAGTTTTGTAGAAATTCTCGCAAGAGAATTGCAATGGAGCTCAAGCAAACGAAATGGTGGTGGGCTTTACAAGCTCATTAGGTCTTGAAGGAAGGAGCCGTGCACTATTTTGGTTTTTTGGCGAATCCTGGGAATCAGGTTTTTTTGTTTTTGGCTACACTGGCAACCATCCACAGGCAGTGTTTATTTTTATTTTTATTTTATTTTAAAATTTTAATTGTAATTTCCACATGTAGAAATGGATTTAGACA
>Ga0209208_10012726_pt1 | contig 10610 bp, 7 predicted proteins | sample S1TSphfallax_3_FD_187694 | JGI IMG/M metagenome (GOLD analysis project Ga0209208, IMG submission 187694) | Host-associated microbial communities from peat moss isolated from Minnesota, USA - S1T2_Fd - Sphagnum fallax MG (SPAdes) (version 2) | ecosystem: Host-associated > Plants > Peat moss >... | reverse complement strand
GTGCAGGCAGTCGCGAGCACACGCATTGATTGGGTCGAAACGCCTGAGGCTCACGTTTTCAAAGCCGATCTGCCTGGTAAGCATGCTATCCTACCTCGTCGCAGTCATTTGTCTCAAGATTGTTTGCATAGAAGAACATGTTGATTGCACAGTTGAGGTGTTCTTAGCTATGGAAAGAATTGTGTTGCTCGCGTAGTTTTGAGAGCTTTGCATATGCAATATCAATGTCGGTCGGTACTGCCTATAATTAGGATTTTGCAATTCGTCAGCAGATTGTGAGATGCAAGTCCCGTGACAAACAAATTCTGCGTGGTGTCCTACCTACCTCTCTCGCTGACTATGTAATCTTACGTTCACTTACCGTTGTTTCAGGGCTACAAAAGGAGGATGTTAAAGTGACATTGGAAGGAGACCGGACGCTGCAAATAAGTGGCGAGCGCACCCGGGAGGACGAGAAGAAGACGGATACATGGCACCGCGTCGAACGCTCGCACGGAAAGTTCTTGCGCCGTTTCCGCTTACCTGAGAACGCAAATGTCGAATCTGTGAGCGCCAAAGTGGACAAAGGTGTGCTCACGGTCACCGTCCCTAAGACCAAGAAAACAGAGCCCGAGGTTCGAGTGGTGAACATAGCCTGAGCAAGCAATTCCGTGAACAGAACACAGAGCCTGGGACATGTACGATGTGTTGGAACATTTTGCAAAGTAGTGATGAAACAATAGTGAGCTAATAATTTTCGAAGGTGAAGAACTCGACTATTACAACAGTTTTCAGCGAGGATTTTTTGTATGGTCTCTGCGATATGGCAATGTTAGGGATCATCTCTCTCCTAATTAGCTTAGTTTAGGGCTTTCCTTGAGGAACTACTGCAGCCAGCAGGTTAGATTTCTCAAATGTACATTGCAAAATTGCCTCTTAAGCAATGATATTCTGCTGTGAATTCCCAAAACTCAAAATTGTTGAGAAACCATGTTCAAATTGTGTATTGAATGAAGGAAAAATCATTTGAGAAGTTACAATTGTTGATAAACCACATTCAAATTGTGTATCGAATGAAGGAAACAAGTGTTTGAGAACTTACAATTGTTGATAAATCACATTCTTTGATGATGTGTTGAAATGTGCATCTAATGATGAAAATGATTTTGAGAATCTGCTGTACAAACAATTTGTCAAACTCTGTATATGTACAATTTCTCTATCTATGTACATCTAAGTTTTGAAGAACAAATCCTTTTACATATTGGATTTCAACCAAAACCACAAAATTTATCAAATTGATCAATGATTAAGCTATTTGCCACTATTTGTCATGTATGAACTCTACCAATAACTACACATCCTTCCTTAACAATTGTCCCTCTGAATTCAAAAGACAATACAAACTTGTGCACCTTCAACTTGTTCTTGAACTCATTTCTAATGTTTTGGCTCTATATTTGTATGCACCTTTTCCGAGTACACCTCGATGTCTTCTTCTTTACCAAAACTTTCATCTTCAGTCATGACAAATTATCAAATTCTAAGCAAGTGCTTGCAATAGTGGGCAATTCAATAATAAGTATTTGTGAAAAGGGGACTATAGCTTTTTTACAAGTGTATTTGAACATTTATGAAGCTTGACAAGAATGACTAAACTAAAATCTAAAAATGGTAGTCTTATAACTAAAGGATGATCATCCCCTCTACCATTTACATGTCAAATGAGATAGATAGGTAGGCAAGGCCAATAAAACTGAACTATATACTACACCAATTGAGCATTAGAAGATAGAACATTTTGCACAAGATTGAAGAACTAAGTTACATTCAGAAGTCAAAGCAGAAGGAAAGAAAAAGTATAATTTACTTTAACCTATGTTTTAAAAAATAATATATTAGCATGGTGCACATATTGTAATGATCCTTCGGGAAATGATAGGGAACAAGGCGAAAAACGTGATGGGAGCACAAGTGAACACATGACAATGGGACCTAAGAGGTGTTAGATATAAATCTTGTATAGAACTAGAGACACAAGGTGAGAACATGAGGAGGACTAAAAATCAGAAGTGAGAGAAAAGGGGATCACTTACTGGAGTTTTTGGAGAAAAAAAAAAGAAACTTGTGAAAGTTTTAACAAAATAGATAATAAGAGGATAAAACCTACCATGTTTGTGGTTGGCTACTCTTGAATGTATTCATTTTCTGTTTTGTAAGTAAAAAAGAGAGAAGAAGGTTGGGAGGTTTTGGTGTGTGCTTGCCAGATGTGTTTGTGTGTGATATCCCTACTAGTTAGGTTGAACAAGGTGAAGTTTGGCTTGAAGAAGGTACGCCAGAGGTCCTAATACCAAGAAAGAAACCTCTTGAAAATATGAACAAGTTTTACAAAGGGGGAGTACAGTTCACTAAAGTGGACTGCATGGCAACGAGCCACTGAAGTGAGACTAGAGGCCCAAGTAAGGTGCAACAGGGTAAGATTTAGTTGTCTTGCTTTCACCTTTGGGAGCCAAAAAATGTGGTTTCTTTTTTTTTTTAATTAAAAAGATTATGATACATAGCCATGGATATTTGTAACTTAAGAAAACTATACAAGCAGTATCATAATATTAAATATTTGAAAAATAAACGAATTATATTTAATTATAAAATCTTTAAATTGACATAGTATATACCTTAGATTAATTTAATTTATTTTCCCCAACCATGGGGTTTTATCTAGATGTAATTATGAGACTAAATTATGAATAGAATAAAATAAAAATAATTAATGATGTACATGTGTAATTAACTAATTATGTAATAAAATTGTAATGTGAATTTGTTTTTTTAAATGTGTGTTTAGATATTTTATAATAACAATTTTTGTCATCACATGAAATAGTGGTCAAATGGCAAAGGGCCTTAATAAATTGTGGCTAAGAAAGTAAGGGCTCAAATCTTACTTTGGACATGTCATGAACATGACAATTTGTTGCAAGTTTGGTGAACTTTTGTTAATTAGTTCAGAAAATTAATTAAATAAACACATAACATTTTTAAAACTCATTGGAATCATGAGTTGAACATGATTTCATTTTGGACTTGTCAATAGCTCAATAAAAATGAATTTAAATTATTTTTTAATTATTATTTAACTTTTTTTTTTAAAACAATACTACCATGTTAACTAAATTTTGTCTCCTTTGTTAAAAATTAAAGGACACCTACATGTCATTTAATTTTTTATTCAAGAATACCATTGATAAATGTTCAATCAAAAACTTGGTCAAGTTTTGGTTTAATTATCGACATCTTTTCATTGAAAAACATTTTGTCCAATGTTTGATACAACTAGAAAATATGACTATATTTTATCAAAAAAAATAACAGAAAATTCTTGATTTGTGGTATTACAAGATAATATTTTGAACAAAAAAGTTTGCTATATCTTTAAGAAAATTGAAATTTTTTTATCAATTTGTAGTGATTAATTCAAGATCTTGCTTGGGATTTGTGTGTGTATGTGTTTTTTTTCAATTTTGTGAATTGTGTGATGTTATTCAAGTGACAATCATCCATCCATAAGAATATTTAGCCAAATCTGGTGATATTCAAAACATGAAAATAGAAAAATGTCAATCACCTTTTCATGTTATATGCAATTTTGGTGTATTTTTGGCAATTTTTTAGATTTAAAAATCATTTTTGGTGAAATGTTTTTAGAACATGGAATTTATGACAAAATATTATTTTTTCAATTTTTTTGTGAAAAATAACGAAAATTTGCCACAACAATATCATTGTTTGGGATCCTTGCAACTAATTATAAATCATAAAACTAAAAAAGAAAACAACAATGTACAAGTTGAATTCAGATTTTCATGTCAAAACATGATAATACTTTGCCAAAAAAACCCCTACCTCCCACATCATCTAGGTTATAAAAAGTTACGACACACATCATAATACTAAAAAAGATATATTGATTACCAGAGTACCAAAAGGAGAATTACAATAAGGATATGTATGAAAAGAACAAGGACAAAATATCTTTACACTCCCATCAATCCAATAGACAACACAAGAATAGAATTGCATGATTTTTCCACATAAAAAAAATGGCAAATTTTATTTCCACAACAATCTAGACTTTGTTCTTTAAGGCACATTTGGATCAAAACATTTTGAGTTCACTTTCATGGCTATCATAATCCTTGTTTGTGATTCCAAAAAACACACATGTGACTCAACCCTTCAACTTCTATTATGACCACACAACCACCAACATAATTATGTAACAATGCACCACATAAAACCCTAACAAATAGAGATGAATGACTGACCTTTTCCAAGCCCAAGTTTTGAAATGTTTCACTAATACCATGAAACTTGAACAAGAGATAGATAAACCCCATAACCAAATCTATAACAAAAAGAATCACCAATGTATGCATATGCAAATATTCAAAAACCCATCTTTTCTTGGAGTTCCCATTTTCATGGGTTTCATTCCTTTAAACACTTAGAATTCACACACCCAAAACTTTGGCTCAAGTATACCAAACTTGAACCTCCAAAATCACACCGTCAAACTCCCAAACCCCCTAAAGCCTTTTATCATATCTAATGCCTCTAAACTTGGACATTTTAACTTCAAACTCAACAATTGTCCCAATTTTGTCTATCCAATGGAGATTTAAGAAAAAAACAATAGACTTAAGTTGTTGAGAACATTTTTCTCTTCAACAATCACAAAAACATAGATGTTTTTCTTTTAAATTCACAAACTACCAACTACTAAGTTTTTGGGAAAAAAAATTACCTTGTATCAAATCCACCTTAAGAAGTTGTCTACTTCACCAATAGCCTTCAAACACATCAATGACAAACAACACATCACAACTCCAAAATAAAAAAAACCACACAAAGCTCATCAATAAAACTCACAAAGTTAGCAAATTCAAAAGAAAAAAAGGACAAGCCAACATACTCCAAACATTGTGCATCATCATAATTGTGCACCACCATAATAACAACCCACAACCCCTTCATCAAATGATGAAAAAAACTAGATGGCAAATTCATTTGGCATTGCTAAAAGAAACAACCCATTCATTAAAAAAATGGCCAACAATCTCAACTTTAAATTCATATCATAAATGTTTGAATAGCTTCATGCCCTTCATAACATGAAACATTCAAGACAATAAGACTTTACACCCCAATAATGAGTCCCATAATTTGTCTACTATGAGCGGGCCACCCTAATATTGACATTTGGGCGAGAGAATTTTTTTTTATTCTAAAAGGAGAAAAAGGACATATATATCTTTGGCATGATTTATGTTATGTAAAAGCATATTGGTTCCAACATAGGTTAGATGGCAAGTTACCCTAGGTCTTGTCTATCTAATAAAATAAATCACACATATTTGTTATATATATCCATAAAGTGAAGGAAACACAATATCAATATTGAAATTTTTAGTTTGGTCATTCATAAGGGGGGTGAGATTAGAAAAAAAAACATTTTAATACGTTGCATTTAAATGAAAGTTGAAATAAGATGAAACTTAAATTACATTGACTTTTGTGATAATTTGAGATTTTTTTGTGGAGCATCTTCATTATTGTTGTGTTTATTATTGCCATAATTATTTCAAATTTCATGCATTAAATATTATGATATTGAGTTTCATCTTTGATTTTTTTTTAAAAATTCATTTTGGGCATAAGCACACTAAGCCCCCCAAAAATTGTAGTCACAAGTATAATCTTTGTGCAATTACTTTTTTTGGTAATGTATGGACATCACATCTTGGATTGTTTTATTTCTTTTAAGTATATTTGATTAACTTGAAACTTAATCTAATCAATTATTTATTAAAATCCAACAAACAATGAAAATTTTGAATGTATGGGGTCTATTTGTGACAAAATAGTACTTGTCACAAAGTTTGAAAAAATTGCATATATACTTCAAAACTAAGGTTATGAGTGGAATTCTTGGGTGAATTTTTTTATGGTGTATGATATTGGTATACATGAATTAAATCTAGAACCATTTTAGAATTTAAAATGTTTGGATGAAATTTCATTCAAAAAATGTGTGTTTTTTTCATTTTTGAACAATAAGTGCATAATTAAAAAAATTTAAGGAAAAAAACCACCACCATATCAAAGACAAAGAGATTTTATAAATGGCATTAGTTTTTCAATTTTCTTTTGTTTGGTAATGTTTCATGAACTATAAACATGAGGCCTTATGGCCGTTGAAAAATTGTAAGTTATATTTTGTATGTACATTAATTTTATCCAATTCTTTTCATCTAATTGTTGGATCAAAATTGATTTTGACTCAAAGTGAACTTTGAGTTCCAAAATTTTCTCATGAAATTTAGAATTTTTTTTCTTGTGTTTATGATAACCAAAGAATACCACCAAGATTTTAACTTACCACATAGTATAATACTTGTTATATATCACCTTTTTAATGAAAAGTGATTCATCCATAATTTGTTTTCACCCCTTTACGAATAACAAGGTTTGAAATTGAAATAAAAGACAAAAGATGAAGAGAAGACCCAAAGATAAGGTCATTTTACAAATTTCTCTATTATTTTAAACAAATCAAAGATAAAATGAAAAAGAAACAAAACCAATGGACCTGATTGCAAAAACAATTACAAGTTCACTTACCAATAGGTAGCAAAGTAAATTGTGTGCAAATGGAAGGTGAGTCAGACCAACCAAGGTGAACTAGCACCTACATTAAGGTAAGGGGCCTAATGTATGAACATTTAGTGGCTCAAAGGAGGCCAAATCCTAGGGGAAGGTTCTACTATTGATGGTGTCCAAAGAGTAGTGGTAGCCCTTCTATTGGCGCATCTAACACACCAAAGATCATTAAAAACAAAACAATTATGAAAAAATTGTGGCGCCCTAGAGTATGGGGGGTAAAAAAGGAAAAATGGAAAATCTAAAAACACATGGATGTTGGTAACCAATCAACCAAACACTAACGAATGGACACCACTTACCCCATCAAAGAGATGAAAATTAAAAATAGTTGAACAAAATTCATCATAAAAACATTCACATTAACATGTGTGGCCAAGATTTAACCAAAATTATGCCTACAAGATCAACAATTATGGGTAGTTTTGAATTCAACAAATGCTACTAGATTGCACGCACATCAGGCAGCTCAATGTTTATGAGTGCCAACCTTTGTTTTATTTAGATTGTCATCTTCCTCCTACACTAAATCTACAAAAAAATTTACTCGCTTTCTCTCTTTCTCTCAAAGGGTGATCATGGTCCTCATTGTGCTTGAGTTGCATGAGCCTCTTTGAATTCTTGTTTACCTTACTCATGCTCCTCATGTGTGAGTTTCATTTGTTCATCTTCTCAGTTGCATTTTTGCTACTCTTCCAAACTTGTGTTCTTGTTACTCTCCAAGCTTGTGTTTTTGATGTTTTTCCAAATTCTTGTTATTTTTCCAAGCTCACATTTTGATGCTCTTGAAGCTCACATTCTTGTTACTTTTCTTGGATAGATTCTTGCTGCTTTTTTCAATCATGTTCTTGTTGTTCCAAGCTTGTAACAAGATTTTTTGTTGCTCCAAGTGCACATTCTTACTATTCTTTTAGGTCGTGTTCTTGTTGCTCCATGCTCACATTCATGTTACTCTTTTCCGTCGTGTTCTTATTACTCCAAACTTGTGTTCTTGTTGCTCCAAGCTTGTGTTGAAATCTTTGTTTTCATGGTTGTGTTATTGTTGTTCCAAGCTTGTGTTCGAGTGTTATTCTTCCCAATTGTGTTCTTTTACTCCAAGCTCACATTTTTGGTACTTGAAATTCAATATTCTTCGAAAAAATTTCCATGTTCCTTTTGGTTTTTTTAATTTTTTGCTTTGTGTTTTGGCCTTTTCTTTCTAGCCTTCTAGATATAGGTCTTTCAAGATGGTTGTTCCTGTTATGCCCTCTTGATGTTGTTGCTCTTCAAGGTTATCCATTATTTCTCGCCTTTTTATTGTATTTTTTCTTTCAAAACTACTTTTATTTTGGCCTTCCTATTGTTGTTAAATCAAGCCTAGCCCCCCTTCTGCCCCCTTTCCATTTGGATTTAGTTTAACAAGTTAAGTTTATTTGGGTTGTCATTCACACCCATCACTAAACATAGAAGCCATGATCTCCAAACACAAAACCTCAAGATCTACTTTTTGGTGATAGGTCCCTTGTTAAATAGTGGTCACAAAATGGGAGTATGGTAATGGGGGATTCGTTTACTTTGTAAGGGTGTTTGGACACTAACTTCTATTCGAACACAAACCTCCTTGCTTTAGTACATTCACCTTTTCGAGCGAGGCCTTTCAACAACCATATTTAATCCAACAAATGTTAATATTAAACTAATAGACCTTGATTTAATTTAAGGGTGAGATATTTATAATGTTTAAAAGCAACCCAACAAAATTGGGGTTCTACCGTGGTCCCAATGTAGGTGTTGGTTCAACGAAAGTAATTTAGAAGGCATGGAAGTTTAATGACAACCAAACCAAAGTTCCCAAACTAATTTAATCTGGGGTTAAGGGCAAGGTTGATAATCGGGCCTTATGTCAAGGGGCCATTTGTGGCATCATATTAAGTTAGAAATTTGGATGTCTTTGTATCATCTAATGTTGGGTGGATATCATTTTTTGTCACCAAACTGGTTATCTAGGCAATTCTTTCAAAAATATGTCGGGAAGGTGACCACAACATGTATCTAGCAAATGAAAAAACTTATAAAAGAGTTTTTGGAAAAAATCAACAACTTGGCCAAAGTGAATTAACACCCACCAATGCACCAATGTGAATGGATGGTGCTTTCATGGGTGCACATTTTTTTGTCCCTCCTTGTCATTGGGCTAACCAAGGTGGCGAACTCAAGTTGACCTTATTTTTTCCTTTCTTCAACCTAGGTTGGTTTTCTTTTTGGGAAGTTTTTTTCTTCAGCCCCCCATGTTTGCCCAAGTCTCATCTACCTACTTACCTTTAAACTATTGCCTATGCATCCTAGTCTCCTCCTTCCCCCACCTACCTACCTACTTGCTCACCTACCCACCCATCTAGTTACCTACCCACCTATCAACCTATCTATTTATGTACCTATGCACTAAATCTCCACCAAGGCAATGACAATGTAGGTTGATGAAGGTATTGCGATATACCATGTAGATTGCTTTGTTCTCCTTCTTACTTACCTCCCTACTAGACCATGTAACTTTATGATTATGGAAAATAATGTTACAATGACCCAACTAAAAGTATTGCAACTAAACTATATTTCTTTTCTTTAGCCCTATAAAATTCAACAATTAAATCAAATATGAAGGTATTGCAAATGAACTTGATATTTTTACTCAAGCTACATCAATCCATTGATGTAACCATTCTTGCAATACCCTTCTTGAACTTCTTCACAATTATTAGATTTCAAATTTGTGTCATACCCTTAGCACAATTTGCAAAATAAATTAATTATCACATTGCTTTCATAAGGGTAATGCACACCCATTAAAAGATTTTATTGAAATGCAATACTACCAAGGCAAAGGGAAAATATCATATTGCATTTTTTTCTTTTTTTTTAATACCTTCATCAGACTAATGCATGAGCACAACAAATTTACTATAATGCAATACCTTCATGCCTAGATTATATTTCATATCATCTAATTGAACAATGCAATACCCCAAAGACATATTGGAATAACATATCCAACCTAATGCCCATATGCATTACCCTCATCAAGGTAATTCAACTGCACTATATCATTTTATTATTTTGTAATAAACAAATTGGCCTTGCTATAATTATTTATTCCATTTATTTCATCTGTGCAATACCCTATAGACACATTGACAATATAAACCCAATTCACACATGCATTACCCTCATCAAAATAATGTAAATACAATGGATTATTTTGTTGTTATGCAATATTGATGCCCAAGATAATATATTTCACATCATTTGATTAAAAAATGTAATTACTAAATTATTTTGGTCTTATGCAATACCTTCATGCCTAAATTATATTTCATAGCATCTAATTGAACAATGCAATACCCTATGGACACATTGACAATATCATATCCAACCAATTCACATATGCATTAGTTTCATTAAGGTGATGCAATACCCCAAGGATAAAATACAAATATCATATCTAACCATATTCACATATACATTACCCTTTGGATCATTTTGGTGTTTCACAATACCCTTAGGCCAATTGAAATTATTTCATTTTATCTATTTCAACAATGCAATACCCTGAAGACATATTGGAAATAATTTATGTTGACCCTATATGCAATTCTTTAATATGGGTGTTAACCAATATTTAATTGTTGCCTCACATAATACTAAGGTAAAAAAATCTAGTTCAATTACAATACCCTTATTTGGTTTACCTTATTCGTATTGGGGTTATACAATACCATCTTGGGTGTATTAAAGTTAAGTTTAGGGTTTAAGATATTGTGTGGACCAAAAAACAATCAAAGCCTATGCAATATCGTTATGGGTATATTAAGTTCAAAGATAAGGTTGATGGAATGAATATGTTTAAATTACAATTGCAATATCCTCATGTATTA
>Ga0209208_10012725_pt1 | contig 10610 bp, 12 predicted proteins | sample S1TSphfallax_3_FD_187694 | JGI IMG/M metagenome (GOLD analysis project Ga0209208, IMG submission 187694) | Host-associated microbial communities from peat moss isolated from Minnesota, USA - S1T2_Fd - Sphagnum fallax MG (SPAdes) (version 2) | ecosystem: Host-associated > Plants > Peat moss >... | reverse complement strand
GCATTTTAAGCATCTAAGATTCAGGACCTTTTTAATGGTGTCTTGGGGGCCCAATTTGGTGCTTGTTTTCCTTTTCCAACTAAGGTTCCGAACATTCACAACTCCCGCACGAATGTAATTCCCAAAGTGGGAGTGCACTTGGGAGTCATAGGGCTTCATCCCTTGCACTTTCCCCCATTTGTGAAAGTGCGTTTCACACCTAAACACACTCTTGGCGTCATGGGCCCTTGCACTTCACACTTAATTGTGAACCCAATGTTAAAATTGTGACAAGTTTCCATTTCTTTTGTCCATGTATTGCATTTCTAGTTTTTAATTTTAGGGATTATTTTTAGCTTGTATTTCATGGCTTTTTACCTCAATTGGTTTTTTTTTTAGGGGTGGATACATGGCTAAAGTTCCACACTTGAATGTTGGCTTCCATTTGTAGATTTTCAAGGATTCCAATTGCTTGTAAACAAAAGTTTAATGCAACTTACAAACAATATAAGATTGACAAGTTTGTAAACATAATTTCAAGTAATGATTGTCATGAGTCTCCCTTTTATGACACATTGGATAATTGGTGGCATGTGATGAAAGATTCAAATTGAAAAAGTTGTAGGTAGTCCAAAAATCCCAAGCATATTTTGATAATGCTTCAAAAGATGAAGGTAGTAAAGAACCAATGGTAAAACCTCTCACCCAAATGCAATTAAAAAATAGAAAAAAAAAATCTTAATGTCTATGAAGATTTTTTATCCATGATTGAAAACAATTTGGTACATGCTATAACAATTTGGCCATATTATAACAATTTGCTAAATAATGTGCTTTGTATGTTAATAATCCATGTTTTTCACCTTTGAAGGGAAAATAAAACCATGGTTGCATTGGATAAGTAGCATCTTTTGTTAACTTATAAGGTAAGAATTTGTCTTTCATCACATAGTTTATTTCAATTTTTTTGGGAAAAAAACCCAATCATGAATACTTCTAGCCCATTAATAATCATCATAATCCCAAAAACTACATTTTGCATTTATAATTCCTTGAATCAATGTGGAGTAAAATCTTTTTCGACAATAATATGATTTTGGGGTTGAAACATGTAGTAAGGAACCAAAAAAGGCATTGGATGCTAGATATAATAAATGAAAATCAAACATTTTTTTAATTACCATTTGAAACCATAATAATTATGGCAAGTTAGTCCTTTTCCCCCATATGAATGTCAAGGAACTTAGAGTAAAAATTCATTTGATTCAATTTTAAGTTTTGGTTTTAATTCAAGACATTTGAAAATGCACACATGTTCTGTCAAACGGAGTCAATTTTGCAAAGGATTATCAAAAGGATTCATATAATATTAAAAAATTCTTTGAAAAAATATAAATGATAAGAACATATTAGCTACACTAAAAAAACATTCATAATTTTTAAAATGTGGAATTCCAAAACTTTAAAAATTCAAAGACTGTTTTAAAGTTGCTTCAAATTTTCAAAATTTCAAGAGTTTTTTACCACATATAAATGGCTTATAATGTACATGATGTATTTTTAAAAAAAATTATAGCATAAAATATAATAAAACTAAAAAATGTGAAAATTTAATTTTTGGTGATGACTTAAAATTTTGATCATATTTCAAAATGAAACATTAAATTTGTAAGGAATCTACACACTTTTAAAAGTTCATATATCTTTTCAAAAATGACTAACAAAAAAACATGTGAAAAAGTTATTTTTTAGAACAAATTACAAAAGATTTCATTAAAAAAATCATTTGCATGTAAAAATTATTTTTGGGAAAAAAGATTTGTAGTCTTTTTCCAAAGTAATCCGTTTGGCTCCTTGTTACACATTTTGACCCTTTGGGTATATATTTAGGTGCAACAATTGTAATGTGACTACCATTTATGGCACCTAGAACATGTATGGAATTCCATGCAAGTTTTCAAAACTAATAGTGATTCTTTTGATATTATATTTAGTCAATTTAGGGATCACTAATGGTTTCAAGTGCTTTTTAATTGATGAACAATTTTTTTTTACCATAATTGATGTTGTTGTTGAGGGAGTAGTTACTTGCGATAATTATTAGTTAGTATATTTTTATTTGTTTAGTTACCGTTTTAAGAATTACTAGCTAGATTACATAGTTCTTATCACCATTTGAATTTGAATAGAACATAGGTCGGTATTTTTTTAGGAATATATTGGGAGAAGAGGAAGAGACGAGGACCCATTATATCATTGTAGAACATGGAGTTTTAATAGAGTATGAGAAAAATATACTTTGATATCATATTTTCATTATTGGATTTTAATTTTGAAACTACTTCTAAATATATTTAAATGAGAAAACTTTGTTAGTACTAATTTTATTACATTTTAGTCTAGATTTTAGACTAGAATATAGGATTAGAGATTTGTATTTACCATTTGGTGACCATCCCAAGGCCTGAATTCAAAGTGAATGTCAAAATGTTGTTTATGTCTTGTGGTTGAAAGTTTTGTTTCTGTAGATAGATAATGAACTTTAGTTTCATTTTCTACATTTTTTTTTCAAATCTTGATAATAATTTTTTTTGTTCAAGAAGCATATTTAAGCAAAGTAGCTAGCTATGAGGATTTTGTTCTAATGTAGAAATTTGTTCAAATTTGAATAAGGATGTGGAAAGATGGAAAATGGAATTGTAACTAGAAGTCTAAAGAAACAATTAAATCTAATTGTATTACATGAACAAGTGGAAAATGGCGCTACCATTAGCAATAATTTTAGTGCATATCAAGTAGATCACCGGTTTGAAACACCTAGAAGAGTTTCTAAGATAAAACAGAAACATCGATGGATAAAAGAAAGCCCTACAAGCCATAGAATGCCTCAGGTATCATTGATTATTCTTCATGGAGTGCAAATTGGTGAAACACAAAGGTGCACTAGTAGTTTGTTGCAAAATTCCAAGAGGGAAGAACATTAGATTAAAAATGCAAATTCAAAGGTTGAGTTTAGACAAAGGAGTCGGGAATCTGAACCTCAATTGGGAGTTGTGCTAGAATTAGTAGATCTAATGCAACAATATACCTTTGATGTTTTGATTCAAGAAAAAGAAGAAAAATTCAACATGTCAAAAAGGGAGGAAGTAGTACCAAGGTACAGATCTACTTCACATTTTTATTATTGGACGATTAGGAAAATAAAGAGTTTAAACAAAGAGCTCATAATTTTTAACCTCTGATTCATTATGTCATAGAACAAGAAGCCGCAACTCAAGGTATCAGAATGTCTAGAGGAATTGAACTAGTACTTGTAATTAGACAAGAAATTATAATCTTACCAAGAGCAAAATTAACAGTGGTAGAACATGTTCCTATGGCTATAAGATTGAGGTACAATGAACCTAAATTTAATTAGTAGAATGGAAGCATAGTTAAAGGAGTTCCAAGGGATTGGAATAGAGGAATTCATAGTGTGAATAAAGTTCCAAGACCAATATTCCATGTGCACATACTGCCATCAAATTGGACATCAAATCAATAAATGTCCATTTATTGAAGATAATGTGAGGCAAGGATTTGTTGAACATTTTTAGAATTTGAATATGGAGCCTACAAGAGTAGGGAATCATGGACATATTGATTCAAAGGGTCTATACCATGAAAAGGTTAAAATTCTAGATAGATTTAAAGAATAAATTTGGAAACAAAACAAAGTGGAAATGAAAGTTCAAACTATGCTAGATGTAATACTTGTTTATGTAGCTATTGTACCAAGTCTTTTGCATCAAAATCATATTGAAGTTACCTATTCAAGTACTTCAAATTTCAAAATGGAAATAGTAACATTTGTGCCATTATATTTTATGGCAATGCCCTAGTCTATAATTATAGTTATTGAACCTCTGTTTGTTTCAACACCAGTTCATATTATTGATGGTTTTAGATCCAGAACATAAACTCCAAGAATAATAGAATTTGTGAGTTTGCATGAAGATATATTTGGAAACGTGAACAAAATTTCTGCTGGTTAGCCATTAGATCCAATAGGAGGCAACTCAAATCCACCAGGACCCACAAGACCTTCAAGATATTTTGGATTACCAATGATGAATCCAAGCAGGCCACCATTACCACCGAACAAACCTTATTGTCGGCCATTTAACTATCTGGAATATGTCAAAAATTCTGACCCAAATGCTCATGTCGGATTATTTAAAACTACCATTAGAGCAAATAATGAAACAAATGATGTAAAAATTGTTAATATGTTTAGTTTTACCCTCAAAGATATTATATATGGCTAGTGTAACAATTATATGGGAAATTACCCAAATTGTATTTTTGTAGAATTACAATTGGTTTTTTGTAAGAAGTATAGAAAAATTTAGAATGATGAACAAGTTTACTTGCAATTAAAAAATATGAAGCAGGAAAAAAATGAAGAGTGGAAGTTTATTATGAAAATTTATTGAAATTGGCCATTAATTTTCAATAGAAGACAACAAGTAGTTTCTTAAATATTATTTTTAGATTTGGATTACAACCATATCTTCGTGTAACCACAGTAGGTATGAAAAGTGAAACTTTGTAACAACATAAGGAGGTAGCTTTGGTTTGTGAGGAAGGAATTTTTTACGTAAAGGCCATAAGCAATTTGTTAGTACCACAAAGTAGTAAAACAATATTAGTTCAGAAACCTTAGATAGTCCCAAACACCAAATACATGGAAGCACCAATTCTAATTTCTTTAAATTGACAATTAAGGTTTCATGTGCACATAGATGCATCATTGTTGGTAGTGGGTGCAATGTTGACATAGAACCCAATTGGTAAGTATGACTAGCCTATAGTATATGCCTTTAGACTATTCAATAAAGTAACATATAATTATATTACTACTAAAAGAGAAGCCTTAGCAATGGTTTATGTTTTGCATAAGTTCATACATTTTTTATTGGGAAACAAATTTGTTTTTTATGTAAACCATATGGCTTTGGTGTACTTGATCAACAAACCACAAGTGTTAGGAAGGATAACAAGATGGTTGTTGTTATTATAAGAGTATGAATTCACAGTAGTTTGCAAACTTGGTAGAACACATGTAATTGTCGATGTTTTATCCAGATTGCCAGACAATTCAGAACCATTGGGTGTCCCAAATCAGATTATGGATGCATCATTATTTTTCATAAAACCTATATGGATGCAAGAAGTAAAAACCTATTTAGAGACATGTTAGATGCCAAAAATTTTGAACTTAGCTTAGAAACAAAAGTTGGCCAGAAAGGCAAAACCTTTCACTTTGAAAGAAAGAATTATGTACAGAACAGGACAAGACAACAAATTGCGTAAATGTTTGACCGCCTCAAAAGCATAGATTGTTCTGAAGGAACTATATGAAGGAGTGGTTAGAAGACATTTTGTTGTAAATATTACTGCAAAAAAAATTTTGGATGCAAAATATTGGTGTCAAACTTTATTCAAGGATACTCATGAACTTTGCAAAAACTATCATAGTTGTTAGAAAATTGAACTTGAAACAAAAGGTTTGGCCAAGTTAGTAATAACACTTCTAGAGGAACCTTTTATGGAGTGGGGTCTAGATTTTATAAGTATAATCAAACTAGTAAGAAGACTAACAAAAAACAAAACATTTTGGTAGCTATAGATTATGAACCAAATGGGTAGAGGTAAAGGCACTTTGAACCAATACTATAATAGTTATAGCCAAATTTTTGAGTATATTCTAACCAGATTTGGATGTCCACTAACCATAGTTATAGATCAAGGAGTACATTTCATCAATGGCACAATAAAACATCTAACAAAATAATTTTTGTTAAAGCATGTTAGTTCTACTAAATATTATCCATAGGGGAATGGACAATCTAAGTGATCTACTAATAAAGTCATAGGTAGACTATTGACCAAGTTAGTTAATGAGAAAAAAACAGACTGGGATGAACATTTGTTTACAATTTTGTTTTCATATAGGACTGTTTACAAGGTGGCAACATGTTATACACCCTACTAGTTAGTCTATGGTTTGCATCCTCTAATGCCAACATAATATGTTTTATTGGCTATTAATGGGGATCACAAAAATCCATAACCAACTAGAGCGCTGACAACCAAAATTATAAAACTAGAATAGTGACAGGAGAATAGATTGGAAGCTCAAAACAATGTGGGAGTTAACTAATGGAGTAGATTTCTATGGAGTCAATAGAAAAAATATTGAAAAGAAGTTCCAATTTGGAACTTATGTATTATGGTTTCCCAAAGGAGAAAAAACACACACATCTGGGCAAATTCAAGAAAAGATGGTTTGGTCCATTCAAGGTATATTATTACTTACCTAATAATATTGTTCTTGTTTTTGTTAACAATTTTGAACCAAACATAGTATTGGCCAATGTTAATAAGTTGAAACCATATACATATGTGGATTAGACATTGAAGGGGATTCAGAGTACAAAGGATCAGAAGTCATTATAGTCCATAAAAGGAGACCACATGGAAGAAACGTATGTTGAAGATTCAAAAAATTAGAAAGAAACAGAAACCATTGGGACTGATTAACTAATAGTCTAAAAAAAACCAAAGTTAATTTGATAAGTTAGAAGGTTATGAATAAATACCTAGACCATGCTTATACAATTTTTTAGTTATTAGATTATGGGGTAGATAAATTAGTGATGTTAGAACAAAATTCTATTGATTTGCTAATTTAGCATGGGGTAGAAGGAATTTGTAGTGTAGACTATACTATGTCATCACATTTAGGAATGTCATCAAAATTACCTAGTGCCACCTCCATTGAATCCTTTTCTCAACAAGTATTAACTATAGCCCATCTTGGTGTCAGTATGAATTTAACCAAGAGGCGAATGTCAAATAATATTTAAAAAAATACAAATAATTGAAATGTTGGCTGTAAAACGAAAAGTGAGACATCACTTCATGAAAAGAGGTGATACTATTTCAAAAGGTGGCAATCACCAAAGTAACTCTTTATTTTCATTTTTTACAAGCAGGTTCTAATCGTTTTTTGTTTCTAGAATGAGTGCTAAAAAAAGTCTTGTGGAAAAACTACAAAGATCGTCTCAAAAGAAGTTGCAGAAGTTGAAAGGGGAGTAAGAGAGATTAAAAGAGCAATAGAAATTTGCAAACATTTTTCCTTTGCAATCTAGGTCTCCGAAAAGAGGTCCACCTTTCCTTCTCCAGTTTATTCTTCTTCTCAAAAATCTTCTCTAATATCCAACTTTGAGAAAGCTTTCGAAACAATCAAAAAAATATGAAAGAGATTGTAAGGAAAAATTCAGGAGATATAGTTTTAGAAAGCCTAGAAGACAAGCAAGTTCTAGTGAACAAGTCAGTCCCATTTCTATTTCAAATTTTGAGGAAGACCAATAGAACAAAACAACAAATTACCATTACATCAAGAGGAGCACATTTAGGAACATATTCCACAGACAGTTCATATTCCCAATAAAAAGCGCATGAAGAGAACAAGTTGGCAAGTAATGGTTGCAAATCTGCATGGGAAGAAAATGTGTACTCATCAGGATGAAGAAATTAGTTATGTCTTTATTCCAACAGAATTGAGTTACAATAACAATTTTAAGAACATTTTGCTTTGGACAAGCTTTGGAGAGGAAAAGAGAGCATGGGCAAATAAAGCTAGATAAGTAGGTATGTTTGAGATTGAATGGAAGACACCTCACCACAACATTCTGGTTGAATTTTTGAACAATTGGAAGTTGGATCCTGAACATAACACAATCAAGGTTTTGTTGGGGGATGAACAAAGAACAATAAACAAAGATGTCTTGACATAAGTTTTAAAAATCTACCATACAAGAGAAATAAAAGCAGACTAGGTAGAAATGTCTGATGCCAAAATAACATTGGCAAAAATAGTAAATAGAATCCTTGACACTTACAACACCAATGAAGGGTGGGTTGTAAAAAAGATGAGGTCAAAGTATGCTAATAAAATTGTTCCCATTCTACTAATTATTTACTAGAAGGATGAGGTGTAGTATTTTAGCAACAAGTTTGTTATGATGATCTTTAGAGTAGATCATGGAGAGTCTGTTAATTGGGTTGCAATCATGTATTTTCAATTGGTCAAGGAATTGATTAGATGGGACAAGTGTCAAAAAAATATGATTAAAGGAACAACCAAAAAGAGAAGCAAAAAAAAAAATATGCCATTCTGCCACAATCCTAGAAGTTTTATTTCAGAAGTGGTTTCCATTAGAAGGAGTAGAATCACAAGAGAAGAAGAAACAAGCAAAATGATTTCAAGAGGACAAAAGAAGAAGAGACAGTATGAGGGAGAGGTTCATTAAGAACAAAAAGGCCTTTGAACCCTACACACACCTCTCTTAAAAAGGAGAAATAACTAGGGACTAAGATAACTAGAAAAGTAGTTCTAATTTTTTAGTTTGATGATGATGAGGAGAGAGACTTTGCAGAAGAGGCAAATAAGATAGGAGGATATTGTAATGAAAAGTAGTATTGATCTTTAACAAGCAGTAGAATTGCTAAGGAAACAACAATAGTAAAATCAAAGGTAGAAGGAAAAATCCATACCTCTTAAATATGATCTGAGACTACCCATTTCTCCCAAGCAAGAGTAGAGGTCAATGGCCCAAAAAGGAGTTAAAGTTTCAACCTTAAAAGTTAGTAGAGGAGTAGATACAAGATTTTGACCATGATCCACCAAAAGTACAACATTTTGTTCCATCACCACAAAAGAATGAAAGTATTGTGAAACATTCTTACACACCTTCAACATGAAGATATGCACTCACAAAACCCACTTGGAAGTAGAACTACTATGTAGTTGTAGTCTAACAAGTAAGGTGGTTCAATGTAATGCAATGAAGTTCACTAAAAATCTAATGCGTTGTGTCCACTTGGAAGATACAAAGACATTGTGGGAGAATCGTAACTCACCATGATGGAATGTGAAGGGGCATTATGTTGATCATTTGATGTCACGCTTGATGGTTGAACCCCTCTTGTTCCATTCGTCATAACATCTACATATAACCTCCTAATCTAACATGCATTGGATTTTTGAAAAGCTAATATAAAAGGAACCATGTTACAAAATCTTATAAGTTTTTTTTTTTTTTGATCAAGAGTTAAGCCTTGGGATTAAGAATCACTTTGCTTAGATTGAAGAAAAAGGAACAGACAATTCAACCCCCTCTACTTCTGGCAAGTGTAGCTCCCTTACAACCAAATTGATGATGCTGATTGGAAAGAACCTTCTGCACCTCCTAAACAAGAATTTTTTAAAGTTTGACACAAATCCAACGGTGGATTTGAGAGGAACAACTATTTGAAATAAAATTCCAGAGGCTTTGTCATGGAAATCCTTCCATGAACTCCACTACAACACCCTCCACTTCTGGCAAGTGTAGCTCCCTTACAACCAAACCGATGATGCTGAAATTTGGAAAAAACCTTCTACACCTCCTAAATAAGAATTGTTTTAAGTTTAACACAAATCTAATGGTGGATTTGGGAGGAACAACTATTTGAAATAAAACTTCAGAGTCTTTGTCATGGAAATCCTTCCATGAACTCCACTACAACACCCTCCACTTCCGGCAAATGTAGCTCCCTTATAACCAAACCATGATGTTGAAATTTGGGGAGAACCTTCTACACTTCCTAAACAAGTATTGTTTTAAGTTTGACACAAATCCAACAGTGGATTTGGGAGGAACAACTATTTGAAATAAAACCCTAGAAGCTTTGTCATGGAAATCCTTCCATGCTTCAGTCTTGCACACATCTTTATCATGAACAACACCTTTTTTCCAACCCAAGAGACTTTTCTCTCCCTTGGTAAGCCTCCATGACCTTTCTTCGAGCTTGCTCCCCTTGCCCCATGGAAGCTTCGAAATCCTCCCCTCCAATCAATGGCCTCCTCATCCTTCAAGAACCAATGAGAATTAAAAATGATTTGCCTTCCAATTGATTTTAGGATGAGAATTCTTGGGCCCAATGAGACAAAAAAATATTCCATCCTCTAATCAAATAGGATGACAATCCTCATGACTAATGGGATTGGAGGACTCATCCTTTCCCTTATCTTGGATATCTTGATGAGGTTCTTGAGCTTGATCCTTATCCTTCCTGTTCATTGACCCTCACATCCTACTTCTTCATCCTAATTATTTCAAGTAACTAACTATTAGGACAATCTATCAGTAGTAACAAGTAAACATCCTTGAGTCTTTACTTAACTAAATCAATTCAATGGTTGAAGTAACATCCCCGCGTACCATTTGGTCTTTTGATATCCCCTACTTTTTTTTTTCTTCCATGCATTAATTAACTATGTAGTACATAGTAAATTGGAATTAAAATTTGCATCACAAAAACCCCCACATACTTCTAGATCCACTGTTGAAATTAGGGTTTAATGAATCCATTAAATCTAGGATGTTCGAATTTTCATGAGGTTTTGTCGTCACTCCCACACCTTATGCCTACCCTAACTTGTTAAATAAAAAAACCTCGACCCCTTCTGAATGCAAGTACCACATTGTTTCTGCTACCCTTTTGGTTTTTGTTGATGTAAGTGAGAATTTAGTCATGGC
>Ga0209208_10012723_pt1 | contig 10611 bp, 9 predicted proteins | sample S1TSphfallax_3_FD_187694 | JGI IMG/M metagenome (GOLD analysis project Ga0209208, IMG submission 187694) | Host-associated microbial communities from peat moss isolated from Minnesota, USA - S1T2_Fd - Sphagnum fallax MG (SPAdes) (version 2) | ecosystem: Host-associated > Plants > Peat moss >... | reverse complement strand
CAGAATTGGGGGGGAAAAAAAAAACCCTGCGAATTCTAACTACAATTTGGGTCTGGTTTTTTGTTTTTTTCCATTCTTTTCTCCAATAAGATTTTCTTATTTTCCTTTTTTTTAATATAAAAAAAACTGCCCCCGAAAATTAAAAAAAATCTGGACTCAGATTGTTTATTATTTCATTTTTTTCGTATCAAAAAATTTGACGAAATCTATGAAAGAAAATTAGCATAATTAGTCGAATTTACACTAAGATAAACAAAATTTTCCCAATTTCATTGTCGAAAAATAGCGAAGTTTCGCCAGAAAAATTAATAATAATAAATAATAATAATAATAAAAGACTGCGGGCCTGGAACCGGGCGGGGGCGGGGGCGTGGGACGGGTCTGACGCTGCTGACGATCGCAACGCGCTCGCTGCACAACACCGGAGACGCTTTTCGCTGCAGTTTTCCTTTCACTCCTGTCGCTGCAAAGCTCATGTCTGCTGTTGCTCCCGCCTTCTCCTCCTCTTCGTTCGTCTTCCACGGGACTCCCCAGAGATAGGCGGATGTGTTGAACAGTAAGTAGAAGCTCTTCTCTTCTCTCTTCTCTTCTCTTCTCTTCTCTTCTCTTCTCTTCTTGGAGTACGCATCATTATCCTGCCGACATCCATCTCTTGCCATCTTCCTTTCTGGTTCTATTCTCTGCCCTATTCTTCTTTCCTTCCTCCCCCCCCCGTCTCCCCCTGGTTTTCGTTTTCGTTTTCGGTATTAGTATTTTTTTGTTGTTGTTGTGTTTGTTTTGGTTTTTTGGTTTTTTTTAGGTTCACTAATTTTGTGTCGTCGCTAAGGAATCCATTTGTTTGCGTTTGTTTGTTTTTTTTTTTCCTCCACCCTTCACTGAAGGGTAGAGACTAAAGACATTGTAATGCACCCAGAAACGGGCCAAGAGAGTTTGGTATTCACTATACCTTCTAGGGTCATGTGGAGTTATGTCCACTATAGAAACATTTCCAGCATCACTCAAGGATCCACTTGGGCTTCATCATGCTAATAATCACCATGTGGTTTTCCAAACAATTTAGTATGTTGAATATTTAACATCCTGATGGATGTCATTTATGAAGGGCACAACCATTATGCGACGAGCTGCTTGTTTGTTGGCTCCACCTTTCAGAGTAGAGATATTCTGATGCACCCAGAAATGGGTCAAAGTTTGGTATACCTACATTCTAGGGTCATGTGGAGTTCACTATAGAAACATTTCTAGCATCACTGAAGGATCCACTTGGGCTTCACCATGTGTTTCCAATTTAATATGTTGAATACTCATAATCCTTATGGATGTTATTTAAAGGGCAGGCCCATTATGTAATGAGCTGCTTGTTTGTTTTCATATGCAAGTTTCTTTTTTGGTGTTGTTTTATTTTGCTTTGTTTTGGAGTTGTTGATTTTGGATGTCATGTCAATGATGATGGCTTTGTTTTTTTAGGGTTTCTGATTTTTTTTCTTTTTTCTTCTTGTTCCACAATCTGGTTCTTTTATTTTTCTTGTGTTTTGTAGTGTTTTTTTTTTGCATTTTTTCGTGTTTTTGGATACTAGTTATGATTTGCAGGTGCTTTTTCAGAGGTTTGATTATTTTGAGTTTTTTCTGTGGATTGCAGTGACGGCACTGAGCTTTCTGGGGGAGCTACAAGAGGAGGTTCTAACTACACCGAGTGTTGATTATATTGCCAGTTTTTGAGGGAAGATATTTCAGAAAGGACACAAAAGGGCGACCTAGTCCGCTAGGGTTGGCAAGAACGCTGCTGCAATGAGCTTGCAAATGTTTTTGCTTCAGGAAGGTGTATGGTGAGTGAAAGCAGAGGGGTTGGTGGATTTTGTGTTTTGAAGCTCTTGAATAGGGCAAGGATCCTACAACAATGGAGTTTTTGAGTGAGCAAAGCTTGCTGTGGCAGGAGGAGGAAGAAAGCTGACACCCCAGCTTAGGGCTTGATTAGGATTCAAGAATACTCAGTTTTATGAAACACAGGGGAGTTGCTGAGCAGTAATGTCTTCAATGTGAGGAAGGAAAAGGGGGGGCAACAAACAAGAAAGAGAAATCATGAGGGTGGATCCAGGTTTTCACTTCTGGACCTTGTTGCTGTTGTTTGGGAACATACTCATGGAGCAAGTGAGTGGCCAAAGCAGCAACAGCAACAGCGATGATTTAGTTTGCTTGCAATCATTCAAAGCAGGAGTGGTTGACTCATCAAACAGTTTAGGTACATGGTCAGGCCCAGACTTTCCTTGCAACACAACAGGAATCACTTGCAGCAGTGGGAGAGTATATGACCTTGATTTTTCCAAGCGTGGCTTCACAGGTTCCATCTCCCCCAATCTCTCATATTGTGGCAACTTGAACAGCTTGGATCTCTCTTCAAATCAGATTTCTGGAAACATACCATCAGAATTGGGCCAGCTTCGCAATCTAGCCACACTTAAACTGTCTGAGAATGATTTAGATGGTTCTATTCCTGAGGAAATTTCAAACTGTACATTCCTCAATTCAATTGACCTTCACAACAACCAGTTATCTGGACAAATCCCTCAGAGCTTAGCTCTTCTCACAAGGCTTGTAACTTTCGATGTCTCCAACAATCAGCTATCAGGACCAATCCCATCCGGACTTGCTAACACTTCCAATGGCTCACCCCGCTTCAATGCAAGTTCATTCGAGGGTAACAATCTGTATGGTTATCCTCTTCCTCCTGCTAAAAGTCACAACCTGCCAGTTCTTGCTATTGTTGGAATAGGTTTGGGTAGTGGATTGCTCAGTCTGTGCTTGAGCTTCACAGCTGTGTGTATATGGCTTAGGGTTACAGAGCAGCGACTTGCTGCAGAGGAGGGCAAGATTTCCCAGCTTGTGCCTGAGTACTAGGGGACAGAAGTTAAGTATGGTTTTTTTCTGCGTCTCTCGTATCTGTCTTGCTTGCAGAGAGTGACCAGTTTTGGTGTTTTGCATCAAATCTTTGCTAGCACTTAGCTACTACTGCCATTTCTGCACTGGTGACCGACTCAATAACTATTCTAGCCTTGGCAGGAGGCTCATTGTAGAGGAGAGATTTGTAGGTGGTTTTGCATTGGTGAAACTGAAGTTCTGTTGCCTTCTGCTTTTCTCCTCCTGTCACTGGCTGTTGTCCTGTACTATTTTCTGTGTCTAAAAATTGTTAGTGCAAGAAAAATACTTGTAACGGTGGGTTGAGTGTTTTTCAATCCTTTCTTGCAGTGTTTATCAGAGTTGTTTGTGTCTCATTTCTTAGTTAAGTTAACTATTTGCAGTGATATGTCTTGTCAGGCAGTGAAAAGGAGAAAAAATCTTGTTGGAAATGAGTTCTTTGGTGTTTTAATGCTCTGTTTTGGTAGTGGGATTTTTCTGTGGGTTTCAAAACTTTTGTTTGTTGAAAAAAAGTACAAACCTTCTCCATTTACAAAACAAACTCTGGTGCATTGGGATTTGGGATACTTTTAATGCAAAATCTATTTTTAAAACTGCATGTAAGGGTGAGTGAATTTTTGTGTTCCTATATCCCTGCTTGTAGTTCTGATTTTTGTCAAGGATGCATACCTTTGGATATGAGGTTGCAAATGTCTCTCAAGTTTTAGGGTCATGATTCACTATATGTATATGTATATAGTGCTGATTACTCTGTCTTTTGCAGGTGCTCAATGAACCCTAGTCCATTCAATTTTGTAAAGTTACTATAATTAGTTGCATCATTGGATTCTGTTCCACTTGGTTTTGGTTGAATGGAACACAAGAAAACATGTCCCTGAGATTTGGTCAATTTCCTGCTAATAGTATTTGAGCACAACAAAACATTTGTACAGTGGAAAACTGCAGTAGGAATACTCTTTGATGTTATATCTCTTGCAAACCCCGTTTCTTCCCACTAGTATGAAATTGATTGATGGCACTGAAATGAATTGCCAACAAACTCCACAATATTCAGTGGCACTTCTCTCCAAAAGCTGACTGGTGAGACAAACCTAATGAGACAGAAGTATCCAATTTATGAATCTTCAAAGGTTGGTGGAAGTGAAGATTGGTGTCCAGTGCTCAAATGTAATGTACATTCCTTATAATCACCTTTGGCTATCTGATTAGTAGTTCAAAACTTTCCTACCAACAAAATCTTAGGCCCCTCTTCTAATGTCAAAGAGCTTAGTCTTGTAGTCTGGTGCCAGCAGACGAGTTGGGAATTCATGGCTGTAACACTGGACATGACTACTGTACTGGCATCATGCATGCTGTTTTTTGCCACAGGCACAACCCACCTTTTGGAACATGATTTCACTGCAAGATCTAATACAGCTTCCAAATACACTCTGAACTTGGGTTATAACTGTTCGTGAGTAGCCTGACAAATGAAGATTTAATATCTTTACATTTCACTATACTAATACATACCAAACAAGATTGAAGAGAAAAACGTCATGAAAGCTCTTTTGTAAGGTAATGTCAGTTCCAGGCAAACATAATAACAGGGATGTGGCAAGTACCAATACTGATATGGTCTCTTGTTAGTCTGGTATATTCAGTGGAGTACGATATAATCACAGGTCCTATGCAGCTCTTCTATGACACTTTAACAACAGCTGAGGGAGCAACTGCACAGATGGAGTATGCATCTCACTGCGCAGACAACAGAAGACCCAGTTTTAATAATATGCACTCCAATGATTTTTGCTTTGGAACAGAATGGTTGGCAGAGAAAACCTGTAGGTCATGTGGTAGTAGCAACCCTCTGCAAGCTCAACGATGCAACAGACACTTTCATGCAGTGCTGCCAACTCTGATTCTCAGCTAGTTTGTACACATTGCTGTCTTCAGAATCCCATAGATGTAACTTGGAAGTTGCTGATAATCTTGGCATGGTTGGTTGAGGTTCCATGGTGCTCAGCATTCAACATGAAAGCTCCATCCACATTCCACACCTCCAGTATAGCCGGATATTTGTTGTATCAGGTTCTGACCATGAGTTTGCCTGAACACTATGCAGATCAGTCCAGAATTCTGACAGGGTCCTCATAGGCCAGCAGATGACAATCCTCTTAAGTGAACACCATATCTAAGGATTTTCAGAGAAACTCCAAAACAAAAGTTTGAATGTAGCTGTTGTGTCAGCTCCTGCAAAACCAAAACTAGTATGCATGACGAGAAAGGATGCAGTCCTTACCTTCTAAGTGTCACTCAATAAAAGAATTAGAGATCATCTCGTTCATCAAGAATTGAATTGACTAGTTTCATGATGAGTCCCCACTAACTCCATCAGCTCCCAATGGTGGGTGTAGTTATTATGTAATAACGTGGACAAAATTTTCAGCCAACAAAACAACTAACAAAAGTCTGCTTCCTGAGATTGTCTCATTTCTGCAAGCAATAGGGAGATTCAGTCGTGATGTGGCTAACAGTCAAGTCCTTTAAAGTGAGCACCAATTTGAAAACAAAACTGAGACCTCAAAAAATAACAAATCAGAGAACTTCAAAGCACAATTGCAAGAATCATTTGCCAAGGGGGCTTGAGCCACTGGCAGAATTCAATGTGCAGGCAAATTGGACAAAGTCATTTGTAAAAAAGATAGCATTCTGTATAAAAGAGAATACATATAATAAAAGAAGCAGGAGAGAACAACAATGATTCTGAGTTATGCTTTTGGTTGGTACACATGAGAAAGTTACTGTATAAAGTACCTTTGGGAAAGCACACTGGAATATGCCCTGCTTGCACCCCTGGACCTCTGCATGACACTTTCAGTCATGGCTCACAGAACAGTTTTCCCACCATAGTCATTAGAGATCTCTGATCAATTGGAACAACAAGAAAGAAAAAAAATCATGGAAAAAGGACCTTAGAAGTTTTCTTTCCTTTGCTCCCCAATGTGTTTCTACCATCACGCATAATATTGCCAAACACATTTTCCATTTCCATTCCAATAGAGACTTTGATCCTCCAGCTGAGGTTAAGTCAAATTAGACAGGTGGCCAATCAGACCTCGAGTAAAACTTCATCCTATATCTTATTGGCTGCTGTTGGAATCTATGACTTTGCTTGACTTCAGATTGTAGTGGAGCAAGCTGCACACTAACAAATGATGTGTGGTGCTAACATGGCATTTTTAAAAATTGGTCGAAATTTTTCTTGGTGCTCCACTTTCAGTACTCAAGTAGAAACAACCTCCAAGGGTCTTAGAGATAGGCACGATAGTCCAGCTCTTTTGGGTCCACATCCACATTCAATTCATCCCTGCAGTAACCCAGAAAAGAAGCCTTGAGAATCTATCTGGGTACAAATTTTTGGGGGGATCGTGCAGATGAACAGATCAGCCCAGATGCTTTGCAGTGGGTGGGGTGCTAATGAAAGCATTGGGTTTGATTCCCTGTGAAACAACAGGATACTATGCCCTGTTCCTGAAATTTGTTCTACCAACCAACCATCTACATAGGTGTATGAAAACCAACAACACTGGTTGCTTTGAGATGAAACTGACAGTATAAAGTACCATCATTAATCTAAAAGGTACAATCAAAGAATTGCTAAGTTGGTCAGAAAGCTTGATTCTGGAAACATGGAGATGCAATGTGGAATAGGAAAAAGGTGATACGATAGTATTCAGCTTGCCTGCGCTTGTAGGTCTCAATATTTTCCACTGCAGTATGCTTAAGGTCCTCCAACTCTGCCTTGGCGAGAGCATGTTCTGCCTCCTCCTCCAGCTGTTCCAGTGAGTCTGGACTCAACCCCAACCTGGACCCCCAGCCCTCCTTTTAATACAAACCTAGAAAGAAGCTGTCACTAGATATTCTACCACAGTCCACACATACGACTATGTGAGCAATGAAAATGCATCCAGATTCCCTCTGTTTCCTAGACACCAAAAAGAACCTTCCACATTTTGTTTTCACTTGACACGATACCGAATCACTCTTCCAGGTCTGATACCACCAAACTTTTCCATATGCCACTTCCACAGTAAATATGACATGTTAATTGGGAGCAGGAAAAAAGTTGTTCCTTAAGCACCAAAGCATGATTTCAGAGAACTGACTTTTGGTTGATCTGATCAAGCTCCTTCTTCCATAAGGACATGCCATTTGCATCATCCTTAACAAGACGCTTCCCTATGCTCTTCTCAACCTTATCCAGAGCTGCAAATGTCAGCTCATCAGCTCCTATGTCATCTTCAATTCCAACCCTGACCACAGGAGAAATGTCAGGGTCAGCACAAGAGATTAAGCAAAAGACAGCAGATGTTTGTATGACCTTCCAAAAGGTCTCACCCTATCCAAAGTTCCCTGATGGGTTACAAGGGAACATTCCAAAAGGCATCCAAAACTTTTCCCAAAGAGGCTGCCTTCGACACTTGAGCAACATCCATCCATGTGAGCTTTGTACAGAACTTTATGCTGTGTTGGAGACATGTGGGAAATGAACATACTCGCGACGAAGGCTTCTCTGAATCTCCAAAATTGAGCGGACATCAGGTGCTTCTTCTGCAGCTGCCTCCAACAGATTAGAGATCTTCTTTGTGAAGGAGGGCACCCCAATGCTGCATGTCATGTCACACCCAACATGCCACAAGTCAAGTTCCTCCCTAGAGAAAACAAGAATGGCATTCTATATGCCCTCTAAACATAAAATTTTCACATCTTGAAAGATTTTATGAAACATAGCTCAGATAAAAATCCTGCAGATTCTAGTGAACTACTCATTCTACATACCGCTCATAAATGTAGCAGAAAGAGATCCTGTAAACACAGAATGCTCACCTTCCCCTGATTTTGGCCATCGTATCATAGTACTTCTTCACAGAAGCTTCACTCCCAGGGTCCACCTCTAGTTTTGTTTTTGACAACTCCTCCAAAAATGCTCTGAACTTCTGTTGCTGGTTCACAAATGCTGCCTTGACAACATCGTCTTCACATGAAAAGAGACCACCAACAGAACACTCAGTGCAAAACCACATCCACATTCTCACCTTTCCAGGAATGCCATCTACTAATTTATACCACCAGCTCATGATGTTCTAACTGTTTAACTATGTATTTACAGTGTTTGCAGAATTGGCTGGGACCCATGCACCTAAAAGAGTGCAACAAGAACATCCCAACCATTTCACAGTTTGGATTTGTTCAGAGGCTATGCAGCCCTGATAGGCTTATCAGCTACAGATGCCTTTTACAGTACTCATCACATACAGTTATGCTCTATTCTGCTGTCTCTGAACTATTGATGAATGGCTACAGCAACTGAATCATCCTGCATACACTCTATGTGTATCTTTCCTGTATAATGTGCTAGTACCTCACATCAAGCAATCAAGATCATAAATGTGTGGAAGAGCAACTGAACACTTGCAGTGGTAATTCAAGACAAATACCGAAATGTGGAATTCTGAGATGAATACAAACATGTGGAAGTCTATATGCCTGCAATAATGATAAACTCAGACAGACAAACTGTTTGAAGGACAGCAAAGGGCAACAGAGATGACTAGTGATATACCTCCATCACCAGATGTTTTACCAGCAGCTATAAAGCTCCGGTAAAATGTAGAGCGCAGTGCTGCACCCTCTGTGCTTGCAGACCTCACCTGTACAAGCAATCAATTACTCCCATGAACATCTAATACTAAAAGATGTTACCAACAGCACTACAGATGACAGGACTCCTCTGAGCCATCGGCATGAAATTGCATGAGCTTCCGAAACCTGCAAACCTTTAGGCAACCAGCAGATGGCTCACTGCTGAAAGTTTAGCTCGTTTGCAACATTCTAGCATTACAAAATGATCTCAGAACCATGGAATCTAGGACCAAGAACCACTGAATAATAATAGAAAAACGATTGTCTTAGGATTGTTGGATTCTGTTGCGTGGGCAGAATCGTACCATCTGGCAAGACCTTGGTAGAAAAGATGTATTTAGGGAATTTGTTTTTCAACCGGCTCACTTCTAACCCTAATGCTCCGCTATGGAAAAGATCATGTGCCACTTACTTACTCCCGGCAGATCCAGATCCGATGGCACCAACAACGACTCCACATCATACTGTCGTCGAAGAAAACATAATTCTCAATCCAACCCTACATTCTTCTACATCACTAAATGGATTCACGACTTACAAAAGCAGATCCAAGCGGAATCTCGCAACGCATCCTGGTGTAGATAAGAAGCACTTAAGGAAAAAACAGAAAAAACAAAGTCGCATCACTGATATCAACCGGAAGCTGACTCCAAATAGGCATTACTGCAACATCGTGACGAAAGAGGAGGGCTCAGAAGCAAAGCTCCACGCCGCAAACCCCAAAAAGAAAAACTAGAAACGGACACACAGCACCAAATCACCCGATTCAACTTCTGGAAAAAAAAAAAAGCACTGAAGAGAAGTCATACCGAACGGCAGAGAGACACAGCGCGACGTCCAAGCGCAGCCGCCATCTCCGTTTCTTTGGTCCGCCTCCAGTCGTTCCTCGTCGCCTTCTTCTTCCTCTCCTTTCTCGCAGTTCGACTCCCTGCGCTCTCCGGAAAGCTTTCTCAGGAGGCCTCTCCGTTATGCCTCTGCCTTTCGCCTCACATTCCACCATTTACGTCCTCTGGCTAAACATTCTCATTGCTGGAACTGTCTAGTGGCTATCATAACCGCATTTGTTTTTTTGCTCGTTAACCCTACTTTCCACCAAATTTTTTCCTCTGGCTAAACCTAACTAGATTGCTGGAACCGTCTAGTGGCTATTATAACCGCGTTTGTTTAATTCGTTAACCCAACCTTTCAAGTCGATTTCTACCAATTATTTCCTCTGGCTAAACCTAACTGATTGCTGGAATCGTCCTGTGGCTATTTATAACCCCGATTGTTTTTTTCGTTAACTCGACCTTTCAAGTCGATTTCCACCAATTTTTTCCTCTGGCTAAACCTAACTGATTGCTGGAATCGTCCTGTGGCTAAATAGCCGCTTGCTTTACTCACATTCTTCAAAAAAAGAGGGGAAAGAAAAGTGTTGGGTGACCCCAGTATTGTTTTAGGACAAATTTTTTATTGTTTTTGGGTTATTTTTCATGAAATAACAAAACATAATTGTCTATGAATTGATATGAAAATTCATGAATTGGTCTTTCAATTCTTAACAAGGAAAATAATGCTTTTTATTTTTGGTTCACTAAATCTTTCAATTAATTATTTTCACAAAATGAAATGAATAACACATTTTGTGTAAAACTTTAAATGAATGCAAAGCACAATGAAGGAGAAAAAATAAATCTGCATGTTCAAACATATCTACGTAATAAAAACAAAATTCTATATAATTATAATATCTTTAATTGTCTCATCAAACTTCATTTTTTGTGTGTTTGAAACACATTTTCATTCAATCGTTACCAAACTCATAATGTGATTTCACATTTGTTCATTCTTGCCCTTTGTGCATATAATTCCCACATAATATTTACATAATTGTAAGAAATCACACAAATTTATACAATTTATGATATATGTAACAAAAAAAGTAAAGAAGAAATTGATTGCCATGCATAATACAAAATGATTTCCGTCATGGTTGTTTCCACATGCTAAATGCAAAAAAAATTTAAAGTCATT
>Ga0209208_10012721_pt1 | contig 10613 bp, 9 predicted proteins | sample S1TSphfallax_3_FD_187694 | JGI IMG/M metagenome (GOLD analysis project Ga0209208, IMG submission 187694) | Host-associated microbial communities from peat moss isolated from Minnesota, USA - S1T2_Fd - Sphagnum fallax MG (SPAdes) (version 2) | ecosystem: Host-associated > Plants > Peat moss >... | reverse complement strand
CAACACCATTGTGGATTTCTTGAATAATTTACGTTCACAATATTTTCAAGAGTTAATGGGTTCCAAGACAATGAAGTATAATTGCGATACGTCAATGCTACCTATCACTTTTCTTTGCCCTAGCATCAATCCACTAATGAAAGCAAAATTGGCAAGAATTAACAATCAAGTTGCAACCCCATGAAAAGGTCTTCACATACAACAGCCAACTTATGAGGCTCATCTATTGTCCCATTTCCCTATGAAAAGTGGATCATCCCAACTTGCTCAAGTTCATGCACCTTCATTTCCCAAAACTTTTCCAAGGTTACCTACATACCTTTGTTTCTCCATTCACTAGGAGAAAGTACTAACAACAACTTCCCTAGGGTGGCCCCAACCACACACTTTCTTCAAGTACATTGCTTGTCTTTTGTTGAAGAAGTGAAATCAACTTTCTTGGATTTCCACCCTAAACCCTAAACCCTAAACTCAATGCCATTAGGGGTTGAGTCTGTGTGTGGGAACTGCCCATTCACCGCCAAAGCAGGTTGGCTGGTCCATCAAGGCTTAAAATGGCAAGGGACACAACAAAGGAAGAAATGGGGCTTTCATTACAAACTACGAAAAATTTCATCAAAGGATATTGATCATCCCATGACCCAATGTGCTCTTTTAACTCCTATGACATCATTTTTCTTAGTTTTATCTCTACAAGCTCAATTGAAGCTCCATTCACTAAAGACCTCTTTGATGTAGGTAAGATTTCGAGTGCATCGATAAGTCTTGTACATTGTAAACCCCATTTGGCCATCAAATATTCCATTGAACGATGCCCACTACATGCAAAAGATAGCACAAAAGTCTCCTTAGAAAACCCCCATCTGGTGTCTCAGAATGTGTAGTTCATTAGCAACCAAACAATACAACAAGCAAAAGGTTGAAGGAGACAAGAGAACATGGATTGCAAAGTTCTAAGTTAGAGTACAGGTTTCGGGTTAAGGTGTTGGAAGAAGCACTCACCTACGGCGTTGATATGTGGTGATGAAAACAGAATCTTCCATGTCTTGCAACAGGAATTTCACTGTTGCAAATAGGTCATCAAAATCTGCACATTCATCTGCTCAACAGTGAATTCCAAGTAGTGGAAAAGCAACATGCAGTTCCATATAAACCTGCCCTAAAAAACAGAAATCAATTAGATCATAAGATGCAGAGTTTTTGGAATTGCTTGCAGTGTGCTCCTCAAGCGCTAATAGACGTTGAAGATCCCTTGTCTTCTCACTAGGAAAGCAACCCTCCCATCCTGAGAACAAACCTCTGAGCGATGGATAGGAGAACGGACCTCTACTCTCATAAAGTACATCAGCACCCAATATGATCTGAGAAGGTCGTCGCAGAGTGAAAGAAGTGGCATCCCATTGACCCCATGTAAGACCTTGAATCTACAGAATCCAGAATTTGGGGCTTTGTTATCAAGCAAATCAGAGCTCTATCTCAACTCTCGGCTGAAACACACAAACAGTTTGCACCTCTGATTGAATTCTAGTATCCATATCAGAAGAATGTGTGCTAAAATCTCAAAGAGTTAGAAGCATACCACACATTCTACTTGGTTTAAATTGCATGTCCTCTTCATGTTCTCTAAAACCTTGCACACATTCCAGCCAACCCAAAAATCACTTCTTGCCACAGAACAGCACTGACTTGATGACAAGCACAATCATGCTGCAGCATAGGCAAGAACATATACATGAGGTTGATCATCACTGTCTGTCAAGATCACCAAAGCTCCAACTTTTGCTGCCACTATTCCAGGCAATGCAGTCCCTGCACCCAACTGCTAATCATGCATCAGACTCTGTAATTTAGGTCCACATTCCCCTCCACATCACAACCATTTCACAGAGAAAATGTAGGGTTTACCATGTGTTCCAGGTTCCTCTTTATCAGGGGGATTACTGCTAGCTAGGCTGCAATTGTGCAAGAAGTCTACTGGGAAAAAACTCATAAACAGCAAAAAGAAGACAATGACGAGCAGAGAGAGAATCAAAAGAGCAGGAGTCTGCAATTCAGGAAGGGGGGAAGTTTTTGCAACCACACCTCAAGCACAAAAGCTCCATGAAACTGTTCCCAATTCTGCCAAACGTACTCAGCCAACACAATGCTGCATGGCCACACATATAGACCATAATCCTTTTGCATCACCTGCAGCCCCGATTCCAAAATGAGCTGAGCTGTGGCTGGTATACCTGGTTTTTCTCTAGCTGCGATTGGGAAGAAGCTTGGGCTTTCTTTTCCACTAGCTCAAACCCAGGTGTAATTGCAATGCTGCTCAATGAGATGGCTTCCACAAGATCTACTCCGAGGTCACAATGATGGGTTTTTCCATGTGCTGCTTCCCATTTATTTTTTTGGAGACATTTCATTTGCAGTCTCTCCTCTGAATGTGACAGACGTGTGGGGGAGGGGAAGGACTGGATTCAGCAGCCTTGCAAGCATGCAGATAAGCGAATTCAACTTGTGAATTCTTAGCAACTGAAAAAAGAATGTGCATAACAACTCTTGCAGATGCTATAGTGAGGCAATTGTTGCAGATACAAAAGAAAATGAATTTGTCTGCACTTGTTTCATTGCTGTCAAGCTCAATGTTCCTTCAAAGATGTATTCAAAGCAAGCGGCACCCCCCCCCACATTGCAGATAGATACAAAAGCAGCAATGCTGCTGCCAAGGAACAGTAGTAGGACAGAAATTTTACTTCGCAAATGGAGACAGAGAGACGATCAGAACCATGGGAGGAAGAGGAGGAGGAGCGTCGAAACTGATGCTCGGAAACTGTCGTCATCTCCTCCCTCTCTCTCTTTTTCTTCTTCTTCTTCTTCTTCTGCTCCTCTTCTGCCACCGCCATTTCCATCTGCATCTTCACTCAGAAAGCAACCCACAAACCAAGAATTTTTTTTTCTTCCCTCCGCAAGCTCCAAGATTCTAAACCAAGTAACACACCCCTGATGACGACGATGACGACCAGACACAAGACCCAGCTCGCAAATTAGGTTAAGTCTCGACTTTGGACACATGGGTCTCTTTCATTCTGGGCACGATCGACCCACTACAGACCGCATTTGATCCAGGAACCCAATTCTGCTGCAATCGAGAATCCCTCACGGTGGGTGAAAGAAAATCGCAGGTGGGATGAAATTTCACAAGCCACCCACAAGCACTTCTTCCTCTTCGTCGCTTCCTTGAGGGCGTCAGGATGATGATGGGTCCTCATAAAAAGGCAAAGTTTCTTCGCTGATCGCAGATTTGAACCCTTTGGTGAAAAAGTTTGGACAGTTTCTCTCTCTCTCTCTCTCTCTCTCTAAAAGATGCTACTTTCCAGAGACGGCAAGCAAAATCAATTCTTTGTCGCAAGCGAAATGGGGGCCCAAGGTGTTTGTAAGTGGTAGGTCTTCTTCTTCCTTCTCTTGCTCTTCTTCTTTTCTCTCTCTCTTTGAATCCTTAGTTTGCCCCTTTGATAGTTTGTTCTGTTTTTCCTCCTCTGTGTGTGTTACTGACCTGTTGTCGATTCATTAAGAAATCGGCTTTGCTTTGCTTTGCTCTCTTCCGCGTGTTGTTGATGGTAGCGTTTGTTAGTGCTTTTTGAGCTTATGTTGCTTTCTCTTCCGATTAAGGTCGGTGTTCCCTTGCTGCTAGGGTTGAGACTGGAGACATGGGCCAAGAGTCTGAGTGCTTGCTGTGGTTTCTGATCAGTTGAGTATCAAAGCATTTGGGGGGGCAAGAGCTCAGTTTTTCTTCAAAGCTGGTCTTTCTGGGGATGATGAAGTTGTGTGTTTTGTAAGCGGGGTTTCTGAGACGCAAAATCAAGCACTCATGATAGAATGGAAGTTTTGTGTTGCTCCTGCAGCTGTTGCTATTGCCCTCAGGTTTTAATCCCAAGTGTGTACCCCAAGCTGTGGTGTTAAGGGTTCAATCAAAGCAGTGCCAACAAGCTGGAAGCTTTGACTGCACACCTTCTATATTAGTCCTTTGGCTAAGGATTTGGAAAGGGGTGCACAGATGGTGGTATAAGCTTGGAATTCTCCACAAATCTGCTATAGTAGAAGCTGGAGTTTGGTGATGCCAACCTGCTACAGAAGCTGGAGTATGATGATGTAATTTGGTGTTGACATATTCTTTCCAGACACAGTGACACGATCAGATTCAATGACAGTACGGTGTGGATTGATGTCTGCAAGGATTAGAAGCAGTGCAGAGGATGGATCAGGATGTTTTGAGTTACTGGAATTGCCATCAGATACTCTCACAAGTGTGCTTCAGAAGCTCACGTATGAGGATTTGGTTAGGGTGGGTACAACATGCCGCACACTGCGGCAATTGGTGGATGATGACATGATGTGGATCGGTTTTTGCAAGCAGTGGGAGAGGCAATTGGATATAACAACATGGCATCCAAGGATGAAGTCTGCAAAATCCCTATTCCGGCTGCTCAGATCCTTCGATAAATTGGTGGGGTCATGGCAAGCCAAGCAGCAGGGTCCTCAAGGAGGTCTTCTCTACATCACTTGGGTAGATCCCTCAACTTCACCAAAAGAGAAGAACATTGTAGTCCAGATAATGGGACTGTTTTTAGCTGCTGTTTTGTGTCTGATGTCTGGAACCAATTTGTGACTCTGCACTTTTCACTGTAGCTCAAATCTGATATCGTGTAATTTTATCTAGTGGGGTTGAGTGGTAGAAGAGTTGATATTTTCCTGGGTGGTTGCAGGGTGATGTATCCTTGGAAGCACTAAGAGTCTTGCCTCTAGCTGCAGGTACACTTTACAACTTTTACCTTGCAATTGTGTTTTAGGGAGCACACATTCATCTTGGTAGGCTTTATATGCTGTTTCTGGCTTTTCTCATGTGTTGTTTGAGTGACAGTAGTAAAGAAACAAAATCAAAGCCTTTTTTTTGCTTGTGGCATTTGTGTTGGTCATAGTGATCACGGCACTGATTATCTACCCTGATTTTGAATAGGGAATCTGAAGTTTGTGCCACTTTTCCAAGTGGTTGGGATGCTCGATGGGACTTCAAGGGTGGAGTTGCTTACCATGCGTGGTCTGGGGAATCACTGGGAAGTTTGGCTACCTGGAGCTGTGGTTTGGTCCCCTACCACAGCCAATGAATTTCACTTGGAAAGATTTGAGCGTGGTCATGAACTCCACAGACCTGCAGTAAGTGCTTCAATGCAGACTGTCTTCTTCTTTGCTTAGATATCTCCACACCTCTCTTCTCTAACTGGCAAAGAGAACGTAAGATAATCACAGGAGGAAAAATCTAAAATTGTCATTCCCTGGGAGTTGAGGCACTTCTTCTCAATGGGTGAATCAACTCAGAGCAAAGGTGACAACAGTTTTCTGTTGACAAGCTTTTGTGGAAGGGTATTCATTTTTATGTTGGGTTGACACTTCAGCTAGGTGACAGCTCATTTAGCTGCTGTTTTGGTATTTTCTCTTGTTGGCATTTGAGCCAGATTGACCTGTAACTGCCAATTTTTGTCAATCAGGCAGCAGAAAACAAGAATGATGTCACCAGGAGGCTCCAGGGTGATGATAGTGAAAGAGAGGTGGATGGAGTGAATGGAGCAGTGATCTGGCCTGGTAGGAACATTATGGGTATGATGATTGTTGATGAACAGCAAAACTACATGATGCGCTTACTGCAGATGCAGCAAAGGCTTACAGTTCAGAACTTGGCTTTACGATCTGAACCTGCCATAAATTCAAGGTCATTGCCCAGTCATAGCATGTCTGAATATGGCCAAGTAAGGCTTTTCTCCTTGCAAAATGATTTCAGATGTTTCAAGCATTTTATGAATACCAACATGAGAGAAAATGTGGGTTCTTTGGGGGATTTGTTGAAGTGTGTGGGAGTTTTCACCCACTAGAAAAGGGATTCACAGCAATCAGCAGAATGGAAATGTAAATTGGCAGGAGGCTCATTGGCATCTGATGATATATTTTACTAGTTTGCTTTTTTGGCAAAGTGAGTTCATTTAAGTTCCTATATGTTTAATGTGAGCTTTCAAGGTGACCCATGTAGTGTTGCCTTCTGAGCAATTTGGTGTGTTAATGGGCAACCCAATTTTGGCACGCAGCAGCTGCCAACAAGAAGACGAAGGACCTTGCAGTATCTATTGGGACTTGATCATTTCAGAACCCACCCATCTGCAGATGCTGGTATTCTCCATTTCCTATCTTAATCACAGCAGGTCACCTGAGTTTGCTATTGCTCTCGTTTGAGATTAGGAGCCTGTCTGTGCTAGTTATACAGAAGAGAGTTCAGCTTCAGCTGGAGAGCTCAAAAGTTTTAGATGGAGAATTCATTGCTCTGTTAGCATATGAAGAGAGTATGGTGAAGATAGTTGTTAAATGAGCTGCATCATTTGGCTGCAATTGACAACTTGAATGGTGGTTGGTTTAGGAGGCACTAGTGATTGCAGCCAGCAAGGAGCACAGGTATGCAGATCTGCTTATGCCAAACTTTCTGGCATTGATGCACAACCTGGGCAGGAGCTCAGAGGCTTGTGGAGTGCGGTTTATGGTCCACATGGCCTTGAAATTGTTACTGTTTCCTACACCAAAGACAACATAGTTGCGACCAAGATATTAGGTAGTGTTTCTCTATTCTTCTGTGTTATTTGGTTCATTTGCTCTTTGATCTAACCTGATCAATTGGACCATGATCTCCTTTTCCTCTGTTATCTCTCTCTCTGCCTCTATTTATAAAGCTGTAAATAGTCAGACAAATTCAGGTTGTCAACTAATTTTCAACAGACCCTTCATTGAACCCCACAAGGCTGTTGCGCCATGTGTATAAGATTTGCATGGAATGGACAAGTGCAGCAGTTGGGTCGAGCTCCATATTTCATGTTCTTTAGTGAAAGCATCAAGGCGAGTGGTTGGGACTCATGATTCCCTTGCAAATGGCTGTGGGTTCAATTCACCACTGGGCACTGCTAGATGTTGGTCTTGCTAGATGTTACCTACTATGTGGGCTATAGCAGGCACTGGACCAACTAGTCAAGGGCCCCGTGTGTATCAACAGTTTGTGCTAAATTTCTGTGTCTAAATGCAGGTGATCCAAATGTCCCTGCTGGAGAAGTGACATTCCGTGCAATGCTCTCAACAGAAACCTCTGAAGTTCCTCTGGCCTTGCAAGTTGTGCTAGCCTCACTAACCACAGGAACCCATGACATGAACCAGCTGGAGAAAGTGTAAGAGTATTTTTACACCAATCTCTACTTGGTTTTTAGATAACGCAAGGAGCTAGCTCTTTAGTAACACCCTTGGTGTAGTGATGGATTGCTCCCCTGTTGTTCATCAATTGATGACTGTCTTTAATCTCTGATAGTTAGCTAATCCCATGTTAACATTTTTGCAGGTACCAGGGGTTTGGACACATTGCAAATCACAACTTTAGTAATCCTCGCTGGGTGCCAGGTCATCTCCTGGTAGACTGCACAGGCCGAATGTCATTTCTATGGGAAGATAGTATAGTCATTCACTTCCAGCGTCTTGATTTGCCATCTCTTTATACTGCTCAGAGAAGAGCTTATGCATCCTTTCAGGCTAAGGAAGAGCACCAAGTTGTTTCCTAGTAATAGAGCTCTTCACTTACATCTTCACATGTGGCTGCTATGCTACATGTTTACACTTACAAGTAGAACTATGGTTTTTACACACCTGGTTGTTCTATAACTGTGAAGCTTTTTTCATTTGTTGACACAATGGTTGGAAACAAGGTGTTCACTGACCTGGAAGCCAGTCTGTGAATATCAAGAATCTTCAATCAAATTCTTTCCCAAGTATCAAGTGTTGAATGGACACTGCATGTAAATTTGTGCCCAATCACTGCTCCGGGAATATGGTCCACCAGCAGTAGGTCTTCTCTCCCATATTGCTGACAAGTACTGGGGTCTGTATTTGAACTGAGGGACATGGTTGCAGTCCTGAAAGGTGGAGGTTGACAGGGCAAGTACCACATCATGCAGCACCATTGAAAGGATGTCAACAAAATTTGTGCAAGGGATATTAATGGTTACATGGCAAGTATTTATTTCTATACCAACTTCTGCCAATCACCCCTTGACAGTTTTGCAAGAAAGCAGGACCAGCTCCTATTTTGTAGCAGCTGCTGTTATGGTTTTCTCTTATCCAGAAATAAAAATTAATCTCTAAACTTTTGAATAATTTGGAGCTTATGTCAAGCTCTGCCACAAGTGCTGGGGGGGTCACCAGTAGAAGTGTATCTGGATCATGCTGGCCAGACCCAAGAAATGGAGTCCAGGTCATGACTCTGAAATTCTAGGCAATGAGAATAGTATCACCAGAAGTTCTTTACCTTCAGGCTTGAGTTTGATCAGCTTGAGTCATGCTGAACCCTAAACTACAGCCTTAGAAGCTTGCCGTCAGATGGAAACACTATTCTATCTAGTTCCAAATGGACTGAAATATGGGCACAAAAGAGATCTCAAGGCTTTGCAAAGATCTCCAGGCAAATGAAGTCCAGATACAAAGACATCCAGGAAAGAGAACTAGAACCAAAGAAAGGAGAAAAGAAGTCATGAAACTGTGGGATGAATTTGGTACATGGTAATAGACTCCCTTCTGTGCACAGTTAATGGCACACACAAATCAATATCAGTAAGTGTATGTTATTGCAAATCACAAAACATGAGTACTGAAGAATGTTTTTTGTAGTAGTGTTTAAAGATTCATAAGCTACCTGGATGATAATCAGGTCATCGAGGTATGTTACTGGATTTTGAAAATTCAATACAAGCAGTTATCAATTTAACAAGTTGTAAAAACTCAAGCATCAGCTGGCAGGTTATTAATAACCAGGGTAACAAACAGGTTTGATAGCCAGATCAAAATTCAATACCAGGCCAACACTGGTTTTGACTCGCTGAGAGAAAGCCTTCAAACCAAAAGACCCACTCAAACAGATAGTTTCCAACACGGAAAACCCAAAGTTTCTAAGTCTAGAGAATGCAAGGAATGAATGTAAGCCAGGGAATGAAGTTAGCATTCAGGATTACCAGCAACATATCAATGTGATAGCAGAGAGAAACTCCACACAAACACAGAAGGTACACTGCCCTGATTCCATTCTGAATTCCTCAGCTCCCAACCATGGGTGTAGATAAGTTCAAGCAAACAATCAAACAAAATCTGCATCCTGAGTTTCTGATGTATTTCTGGAAGCAATCAACTTGAAGATGCAGTTACGATATTGGCTAGCAGTCAATAGCTAAGACAAAAGAATCCATAGTATCCTCATTCAAGCTGTGACAAGCTTGTGCAGTCATAACCTTGGGTATGATCAGCAGAAGAAGTTGCAGAAGAGTCCAGTGTCTAGTAAAGCTTGCAAGACAATTTAGGGTATGCACTAGGCACCACTACCAAACAGAGTCTTTACCAAGGGTACATCAAATTCAAAGATTTAGGAATATCCAGCATATTCTTCTACAAACTTCATAAGAGTGCCCTGTTCGTAGAGTGCAAAGTAGAGGCATAGGGAGAATTCGACAAAGTACCACAAAAGATACTCACAAGGGATTTGGAACGTAAAGAGGGACTCATATGCCAAGTTGGAGTGTCTGAAAGTATAACCTGAATTAAGAAAAGAGACTCGAAATCCAGACTGCAATCCTTAGGGGAGGGGGGAAAAGAAGGCTGCAAACATGCAAGAGCATCAAACAAAGAGCATCCTCTAAAACAGAACACAATTGAAATGCCTGCCTTCTCAATTCCCATCAAAATGTTCTTGAATTCGGATATACAGAGACAAGTTTCTCATTTCAATCCTAGACATATTCCCAGTATGGACAAAAGAGTTTTGAGGCAATAACACTTAAACCTCAGCATTTTTGGACTCGGGAAACTCTTCATCTTCATCACTTTCAGCCTCGCCTCCTGCATTGAAGCCTGAGAAGTCCATACCCTCCATTCCCGGCATACCACCCAAGCCACCTCCTAATCCTGCCATGGATCCCAGTCCATCCATTCCTCCCATGTCGAAGCCGCTCGTGGGCTTGGCTGCATCCTCCTCATCATCCTCATCAACCCATTTATCCCAGTCCGCCTTCACATAAGGAGGAGCTTTCCCCTCCGCTTTAAGCAACCGCTTCCACCATCCCTTCTCCGCCTTCTGGAGCTCACAAACAGTATGACGCAGCCCGGTTGCGACCTTACTGCCTTCCACGTTCAACTTCCCGAACAGCTCCAAGTCGGTGCTATACTCCTGATTGCTGGAACCCTCCGTGGCAGAAAATGTGAACCTACCGTCCGGCTCCAGTTTCACTTGCGGGTTCTTCGCATCAGGCAACGACACTGTGATAAACACCTTGTCCGACCGCTGCGCCCATAGAATCTCTGGATGACGACTCATCTCTCCTCTACCCTCCACCCTCTCTCTCTCTCTCTCTCTCTCTCTCTCTCTCTCGATGACACAAATGCCGAATAAAACCCTACAAATCTGCTGAAAGAAAAACCCACGACTTCACGAAGCTTAGCAGCAAAAAAAAAAAGAAGCCAACAAAACCAACAAGCTTATGATGCAATGATGATGATGATGATGCTGCAAA
>Ga0209208_10012720_pt1 | contig 10613 bp, 9 predicted proteins | sample S1TSphfallax_3_FD_187694 | JGI IMG/M metagenome (GOLD analysis project Ga0209208, IMG submission 187694) | Host-associated microbial communities from peat moss isolated from Minnesota, USA - S1T2_Fd - Sphagnum fallax MG (SPAdes) (version 2) | ecosystem: Host-associated > Plants > Peat moss >... | reverse complement strand
ATCCCCAGTGCCCCATCCCCACAAGAAAAACCCGTGAAATACGTGACCCGGAGAGCGGGTAACCCGGAGCACCAGTCAACGGTCGGCTGGAGACTAGCTAGGTACATTAAATAGCCGACCAGATCTAATCTAATGGCTAAAAAGATGGAGACCAATTGAGACCTAATTTTAGAGACTTGGCGTTCCTCGCATGGAGCCTATTACCTACCTATCTACCTACCTACCTACCAACCCTAAACCCTAAACCCTAAACCTTGTCTTGCATGTAGGTACCTACTTTCATTTTTAACCTTGTGGGTCAAGGGGAGGCAACCCAATAAATAACTCTCTACACTTTGTGCTTGTCTTTTTTATTTATTTTTATTTTTTATTTTATTTTTGTTGGTTTTGATTGGACATGTTGGTAACCCTCCCCCTTTCACACTTGGTTGTCCCAACAACTTATTACCAAATTGTTGGTGGACGAAATCATCCATTGTTAGGGTTTTTCTTTTTTCAATTCTCTTTTCAAATGTAGCCAAACTCTGCATCCATCCATAGGATGATTTAGTCAAATTTGGTTTCAAAGTAGATATAAAAGTAAAAGAATTTAAACATCCTTTTGTATTATTTGTTACTAATGGAAATCGAATTTTGGATTATGACAATTATTTTATTTTAATTTATCTTGAATTCCAATTATTTGATAACTTGAATAATCAATAGTGACTTCACATTATTTTTTAAAAATTTGAAGCAAAATCTTATTAGTAAACTAAATGTTGGTCCCCATTTTGTACATATTATTTTAGAATTTAAAGTCATTATTTTTGGCTATAGAATTGATAAGTGGAAGTGATGTATGTTGCCTTGTGTCATCGACACAAAATAAAGAAGAAAACAACCAACTAAAGTAGACATGCCCATCATCAAACATAGGTTGGTGGGCGAATGTTTGAATAGTTTAGGGATGGGTTGGTGAACAATTGATGAAACACTTGTTAATGTGCATAATGTGACCTATGACCAAACAACCAACAAGAGACATTTGTGTTCAAGTATTTTCACACTTTTAACCAATAATTTTGTAGTTGTGTTTAATCATGGGGGTAATATTTGACATTTGTTTAACTTTAGTGACAATGATTCATTGGAGTTTATAGGTTTATGTAGGATAACTTTAGATTCCATAAGTAGTGATCATCATTTGGATAGTTCCAACCTAGAATATTGTTTGATTTCAATTCCACCCTTTTGGTTGAAATAAATGTAAATATTAAATAAGGTATTTAGTGAAGGGTGGACAAAGGCAAATTAAATTAAATATGAATGCATCACTTTTTCAATGGCATATCACAATGCATCAAATTTTAGTGTTTTGCCATTGGAGTAATATTTAACATTTATTTAAAATAAATGTTTGGTGATAGGGTGGATAATGACACATAAAATTGCACATGGATGGCAAACACATATGAAAATATTTTACTCCATCATATTATAGTGTTTTGAAAAAGGTGTGATATAGAGCATTATGTGAGGCTAGTGTTTGGCAATGGGTTTATACTTGCCACAATCCAATGCACACAAAAGACCATATTTAAGGACAATGGATTGGTTAAGGGTGTGATCTAGGGTAAATCCACCAACATTGCCCTTCATTATGGGTAGCCAAATGTTTAATGATGGGAAGAAAAATCTATACATTCAAATGGATCTAGTAGCATCATATGTGTTCTAAACCCCTAACTTGCAATGCACATTCAAATCATAAACATAGAAAGAGAAATCAAGCCTAAATATCAAAGGACACACTATTGCATTGGGATATTACAACCCAAATCTAGTGAACAACCCAATGATTAACAAGGAAATCCTCACACTTTACATTTCCTACCAAAACAAGAGCATCACAACTTTCAACAGAAAACACCAAGCTCATTCCAAAAGTTTAGCAATGAATTCATTCCTTTTAAATGATTATCCCAAGCATGTTTAACCGACCCAAAAATATCTAAGGGTGAATTGTAAGATTTCATGAAACTTTTAATTCTATTGCATCATGATTAAGGTCACAAAGAAAAAAAAAAAAACATAGATGTAAGAGTAGAAGATTAATTTAATGAGTGCAAAATTGAATACATAAATAAAGCTTACAAAGAAAAGTCTAGCAATTATTTGTGTTTGATACAACAATTTGTAGTTGTCCCATGAACTAATAAGAGTGCAAGCATAATGCTGAATCGCAATATAAAATTTATAAATACACATCAATAGCCTATAGAAAAACAATAGACAAAAATTTAGATTGAAAAGACTTTGCAAATTTCTAGAATATCATTTTGTTTGATATAGAGATAAAGGAACATGGTTTTGAATCATTTCTTGATATATCTAAAATTTTGTATTCTTACAAAAAATATAGGAAGTGTGGGGCCATACCATTTGTGGGGCCTAGGTGAGAACCACCCACCTACTGAAGGCTAAGGCCATGAAAACTAGGTTCACATGATCTATAATGTACTTCACAAAAGAAGCAAAGGGTTGCAAAATTAATTAACTATAGATTTGCAAGATGTGTTTCTTTTTGTAAGAGCAAAAGTGGGTTGTTAAATCAATTAGATCTAGTTGATTTGGACCGAAAGAATTTACATCCTCAATATGTATCACAACTAAGGCAAAAATCTATAAAAGTGAATTTGACCCTTGTTGTAAAGGGAAAATCATATGGATAGATGAACAATTGGGAGAGGCCATGGATGCAGTGGAAAAAAGGGTAACATCCATGAAGAAGGCCATCTTACATTGAAACATCCCCTTAACATCATTTTTTAACCATTTGAATGGTAAGACTACAAATAGGAAATTTGGATCAGTAGGTGTGTTAACGTTTAAAGAAGATCAATATCTTGTTACTTGAATTCTAAACATGCACAACAATGTGGATTGTTTACAACATAACATCAAGTAAAGTTGAAGGTGGCAAAACTTACTCAAATTCAACTTACACCATTTAAAGATGACATACCTAGGAATTCATGGCGGTTTTGGTTTAAGTGTAGCCATCTAAGAATTTTCAAAATATATGTGGCACAAGGATTAATCATTGATTCATCCAAATCCTTCTACCAAAACTTACAAACATCATACATTTAACATAAATATGATCATTACTAAAATTCTTGGTTTTTCAAATTGGAAATTCAGGTAAAAAAACCAAATTTGGACAAGGATGAAAAAGACCCATGTTATTTTAGACAAGTCGATTTTAACATAAGCAATGTGACTAGGGTGGTCTTTTTGACTAATAGAGTAAAGACCATTTGATTAGTCAATTTGATTAATGAATAGTGAACCATTTGACTGATCAAATTATTTAAATATATATATTTTCAAATTATTATCAAAAATATTTTTTTGTAAGCAAGTAGGAAGGTAGGTCATAAAGATGTAAGTAGGTAGGTGGTAGCCTATCTTACCCTACCTATTTCAATTAGTTTAACCTAATTTAGTATAACCTATTTAACTTAGTCCGGCCTACCTACTTTAACCTTCTAAGCATGTACATAAGTTACAACTATTAGGAATTGAACCTTTGACCTCCTCAATGATAAACCGAGTCCTTAACCAATGGACCACACCACCAAAAGTTTTGTTTTTGTCAAACTTTTTATTTCACATGTTTGTTTAGACACATCATTATAAGACTATGAGATACATAAGTAGGAGGGTGGGTGGGTGGTTAGGTAGGTTGTAGTAGGTAATTAATATGTGGGTTGGTGGGTAAATAGGTAAGTAGGTAAATAATAATTTATAAGTAGGTGGGTAAATAAGTAGGTTGTAATAGGCAAGGAGGTAGATAGGTGGGTAGGTATGCTACAAATTGTAGTGGGTAGGTAGGTAGTTAATAGGTAAGTAAGTAGGTAAGTAGGTAGGTTGTAGTAGGCGGGTAGGTGGATAGGTAGGTGGGTTATAGTAGGTAAGTAGTAATAACATTGGCCATCTTGACTAAATGTTTTACTTGAATAAAACTCCATTGGCCATTTTGACTAAAGGTGTCATATCTTTCTTTCCAACTTGACTAGATGTCCAATTGATAAATAATCAAATAGGTCATTTCAACCATGTTGATTAATCAAAAGATACACATGTCATTCAAGCCCCTAACCTCCATGCAAAATGTACATGTTCATTAATTTAAAAAACCCAATTAATCAACTTGGATCGTTTGAAAAACCAAGAATTTTAATAGCGGATGCAAACCACATTTAGAATTCTAACGAAATAAAGATTTAAGCATGATGTTAATCAAAGGCAAGAGTTTTGACAAAAAATGCTTCAAGTAGGTTTTACAACACAATTCCTAGGCCTAGGGAATGGCTCATTATAAATTATGTTATAAACATTAGAATAGGAAATTTGCCCAAGTTTTACATATTTAAGGGAGAAAAAATCAAATGGTTTAGGGTTCACAAACTTTAAAAATAAGTGTAGACAAGATAAAACTCGTTGTCTAGGTAAATATGGCTTTTGAAAAATCATCATCCAAGTAGATCATTAAAAATAGGTTTAGGGTTATATGAATCTTGCAATTTAATTCTAATGCAATGGATGACAAGACCAAATTAAACATTATATAATAAATAACACCTCACACATAAGATAGAAAAAATGATAACTCAACTTGGCATTTGACAATGGGGAGTCCATGGAACTATTGAGTTATTGAATTGAACAATTATAGCAAAGGTTGTTAAGTTAGGAGTTGATGTTGGTGAAAATGTAGAATCTAATCTAAAATACTATGTAGAAATGCATATGAGCCATATTGCCATAATAAAATTATAACCAATAGAGCTAACCATAAAGCTTGGTGGAGCTGCTTGTGAATTGACACTTCGAATCCAAATTTGTGCATCTCCAACTTGTGAACTTTTTTATTAAATTCACAACTTTTTATCCCTATCACATTTGCGTGCAAGGAAAACACAAGGTGGAAAACCATTAATGGGTTATACTCAATCCCATTGTAACAAGCAACATCATACTTGGATATTTTGTGACAAAAAGTTATGGACAAGGAAGCAACAAGGGCTTAAAATCAAATGTTATCAAGGGGCCACATTGCAACAAGGCTACAAGACTTGAGATGAATTAATCAATATCAAAGGGAAAGGGTGGGGGGGGGCGGGGGGGGCGTGGAATGGATAAATTATGATCAATCGGAAGGGTTTGTTTGAACAATAACAATGAAAGAAAGAATAAAAATTCCTTGAACATCCACTCAAAGAAAGATGAAGGGGGTTCAACCATTAATTGTGATAATGAAACATTAGAGAGAAGGGGGATGTTTAGAAAATAAACATGTGGATTAGAGAAATCTCTTTGAAGAAAGAACATGCAAATGACAAAGAGTGGACCCATATTTGACTTGCAACCAAAAAGAAAATCATCTATGCATGGGTTCAACCAATGAGGAAAGAGATAAGGCTTGGATCCAACCAAAGGAAAAAAACAACATAGAATGAAATAGTGGGCTTGGGATCAATTTAAAAAAAAGATATTAGAGTGGGGTTTAGTTGCTAAAAAAATGAATGTTTTAGGTTATGGGTTCAATTGGGGAAAATAGAGAAAAATTAGGGCATCAAAATTTTGAGTTTGATTAGAAGAGAAAACAACACATGTGAACAACTACATTTCAAGTTAGATTGGAAGAAAATTTTAAAAAAACAACATTTGGGTTTTCAATTTGATTGAAATAAAGAGAAAAATAAAAACATTTAGGTTTTAGTTTCATTGGAAAGAGATAGATGAGAATAATTAGGTTTCAAATTTAATTGGAATAGAGAAAGGGATTGGAACATTTGGGTTTTAGCTGTGATTGGAAGAAAAAAATCAAAACATCTAAATTCTAGGTTTGATTAGATTTCAAGTTTTGTTCGAAGATAATAGAGATGGTTCAAGTTCAATTAGAAAAGAAAGAAATCAAAGCATTTAACTTTTGGGTTCAATTGTAAAAGAGAGAAATGCAAGCAATTATGTTTTGGGTTTAACTAAAAAAGAGAGAAATATTAGACATTTGGGTTTTAGGTTTCATTGGAAGAGAGAAAAGATAAGAACATTTAGGTCCCAAGTTTGATTGGAAGATAGAGAGATGGAAACATCTAAGTTTTAGGTTTGATTAGAAAAGAGAAAGAGATATCAAAGCTTGCAGTACAAGAAAACCAACAAAAAGAGAAAACCAATAGAAAGATAGGTTGTGGGCCTAGGTGGGTTCAATTTGCAACAAGAAATCACCAACAAAGAAAGAGCTTGGACTTGAGTGGGTTCAAATGCAACAAAAGAAAACCAATAGCCTCATTAAAAATGCAAGTCTAACTTACAACAAAAGGACACCAACAATTGAACTCTTTGATTAGTTTGTTTTGCAACACAAGAATACTTGGAGTTTGATTTGCAACAAAAAACAAACCAATGACCATAGGTAGGGAGTTTAAGTATTGAAAGCAATGAAACGCAACATGAAGAAAAATGGGAAGTATCATCAAGAGCTACGAAGATTATCATGGAAAGTTTCATGAAGAATAATAAGAACTTGTGATTAGCAACACCCAACATATTATCTTACACATGCATGGCAACACAAAGACCAAGAAGGAGGAGAGTAGGAGGATTAGGGAATTCTAAAATTCTTGTTAGAATTGAGGTGAGAGCACATAGGGCATTTGACTAATGGTGCCTCTAGCTTGCTTAAGATTTTAAGTGTAGGCAAAATAAACTTTCATCCATCATTGTAGATCTTAGAATGAGTTTGAATTCTTTTATCTTGCTTGTTGATGTATGATGAACAATTTTACACAAATAGTTAATCAGATTTTAGGTTCATCCACTTTGATGAAAGGTTAAATCCTATCCAAATGTCAAATATAAATTGTTTACTCATGGGTTGCAAGATGTTTGTTCATGAGAATGGCAAGTATTTGTTTGAGATTTTTTTCAATTAAAAAGAGGTCTCGTACTTCTGAGAACCTTTATATCTTGCTTGGTTCTTAACTAAATTAGGCAAATTTCAGCAACCATGGGTGCATTCACTCTTTGTGTACAACTTCTCTAGGACTCCAAGACCATCCAAGTTGGAGGTTGAAATGGAGAAAGAGCTCTGAGACCTTATGTGTTTGCACCTATCTACCCCACTTACTATCTACAGCACCAGATCTTAAAGGGATAGACAACATGCACATACTTGCCAAATCTAACTCTAATTGCACAATAACCTGAGCTAATCTTCCTTTTACATTGCAGGTACATTTCAATGCATAATCTTCTTCCCTAGTCAGTTCCTTGTGTTGAGGAAGGGCAGGTCAGATTGGGCGGGGGTCATATTGTTCTCAAGCTTGGGAGTTATTGGCAAGATTCCATATAACCGACCCTTACCCACTGGTTCTTTCTTTGAAAATCATTGAATCCACCCAAGACTGGGTGCACATCTTTCATTCTTTCTCACAGAGGAGGAAGTTCAAAATTTCATAAAAAATATTACACAAAAAATTAGGTCAACAATTTGAAAACATACAACACAATCAAAGCAATAAAGATATCATCAAAATATGTGAATTGTTTTTCTTCTAAAAATCACAAGCCCATTTGCTAGCCTACCCATGGGCAGGCAGGCAGGCAACCCAACAAAAGGAACACACAGAGAGGACCTGAATAACCTTTTGAAAGGGTTAAAAAGCTTAAACATCTCAATTGCTTCCCTTTGACTTTAAAGGAAGATGTACATGCACTGTTACTTGAACAGTCTTAAGGAAAAGCACCCAATGGGTATTGAACTTGTGCACTCAGAAATTTGAGTAGAACTGACTTTTTGTAGTCAACTTACTGTCACCTCCCCGCCCCCAACACAATGCACATCAATTAGGGCAGAGTATGGAGTCTGGAGTCTGGAGCATCATAGCATGCAACTTTGATTGTGTGCAAGAAGAGTTAAAGTAAGCAGTAGTTTCAGCAGAAAAATTAATAATGATTGAGTTGGATACTTGAATTCCCTTGAAACTGGACAAAGGAAGGAAACAAGGTACTTTGCCTGTTCCATTCAAACTGCAAAGTGGACCATTTGACAGGCCACCTTTCCTTTGCAACACAACACATGTGTGTACAGTTGAGTTAAAAACCTGGTCGAGCTTTTTTTTTCCAAGTGTATGTGGAGGTCATGTTAGAGAACACAATTTTACTTCCCTTAAGTGTATGTGGAGGTCATGTTAGAGAGCACAATTTTACTTCCCTTAAGTGTATGTGGAGGTCATGTTAGAGAGCACAATTTTACTTCCCTTAAGACATAAACGTGATAAGAAATGTGTTTTTTCAGTTGTCAAGTGCTTTCATTGGATTTTGAGTGAATTTACTGGTCTCACTGAATGGGAAGAAATTTATTCCCTCTTTCTTTGTCGAGTGCTTTCACTGGATTTTGAGTGAATTCATTGATCTCACTGAATAGGACTTAGTGAAAATTCAGTGAATTCATCTGTTGAACTGAACAAGGACTAATAAATTGCACTCACATTTTGGTAATGATGCGAGCATTTCGAAAAGCTTTTTTACCTTCTCTTTTCAAAATGCTCATCTTTTATATTTACAAAAACCTTTTCCCCATGATGGGTATCAGAGGGAAACATTAAATATTTAAAAAACCAAACCAGGTCTTTATGCTCAATAAAGCCCTTACATGCCAAATATGGCAGAAGTGTGGTGAAAATTTGTTACATTTTCTCATCCAATATTCATCACAGCTGACTCAAGTGAACCTCGGGTCAGGGTGAATTAGCACCTATAGTAGTGGTACCAGAAGTATCATATTAAAAGAAAATCAGAAGTGGATGGATGACCTATCATTTAATGTAGGTGTTGGTTTTTTTTGACCTAAAATGAACCAAGGTCTTTTGTGAAATTTGTTAACATGATAAATAGGGTGTGAAGACTCAAGGAGTGCTTGGGCAAATTGGGGTGTCCCTACCAACAATAGTAGTAAGCTTATGGTTGGCAAGTGATTGGTGAACTCTTTAGCCACACATGAGGAGAAGGGGGAGTGGGGGGGGGGTGAAGCTCATAAATAGGTATTGCCAAGAATGATAAGGTGCCTAGCTCCTGCCCCACGTGAGCTTGTTTGTGAGTTATAAATAACCATAGTTGGACCCCTTTGGTGTGGGTCCCTTCTATTGAACACAAGATTCATTTGAGAAGCTTGTCAGCCCCATTTGTTGGAAACTTGAAAACTAGCCTACTTACCCTTGACAACTACATTACTAGAAACGCTCTTCCATTCAACCTTGCCACCTATGTCCTTCTTTCCTCCATTCTCACTCCTCTTTTTGTTGTGGTACTATCTTGTACTAATGTCCATCTTTTGACCTAGACAATAATATGTATCAATAGTGTAAGTAGGTGTCAAATAGGTATCTCCATTTCAACCCCTTCTATTTATGCTAGTTTTCTCTCTTTTTTTCACACTTTACAATTTTATGCTTAAATTTGGTTGAGGTAACCCCGTTATTTTTGTTGTTGAAGTGTGCAAAACTAGGTTAAATAGAAGGTGGATTCAGAGTGCACCTAAACTCACAAATTCTATGGTGATAGTAACAAGATTTGTGTAGGAGTTGTCAATTGTGCAATATCAAGATTTGGGTCATTTGAAATTTGGCTTCACATTGATGGGTGATGTTCCAATTTACGAAGAATTGGGGATGTACTTAAGAAAATTAATTTACAAACAAAATGGAGCAATATACACCTTCGTTTTGAGAAGAAATCAACTCCTATAAAAAGCACATTTAAAAAAAAAGTTATTGAAAAATTTGCACACACGTATTTTTTCTAGAACTTGGTTTTACTATGAATGCCAAAACCTACTTTTCAAAAAATTTAAGCCAAAATTCTTAGAGCATGGGGGAAACACGATAACACTTATCAAATGTTTTTACAATTCAAACATCACAAATAGCTTTATTGGGAATTTGTTGGTTTCCAACTTACATTCTAGATTTGGTAAAGCATTTTTTTGTGACATTGTGGAGACTCATAGTTTATGGTTTTACATGTTGCTAAATATCCCAATAAATCATTTTTAGAAGCATTTCCACCATTGATGCATTTGACAAGTAATCTTGACCTAGCAGGATATAGGACCACCTTATAATTGAGTGGTCCTCCATGGGTGTACAAGTAGCATAATTCTTACAAGTACCACACACAAGGTTCATGCTTTTGTTTCATGCACCATTTGATGAGGTACTTGTGAGTTAAGTTGTGACATGGGGCACTAGTTGCTAATGAGTACCTACCTTGAAGCCAAGTCAAGCATTCTCTCCCTCCTCTTCATTGACCATCTTTTGCAAATTAGTCTCTACTTGGTGTATGGACAAAAAATAAGGTAGAAGCTATATTAAGTTGTCAAAATAAGTGTGGTTTGGTAGGAACAAAAAGACTTGATTGTATATTGCACTTTTTTTTTTGGGGAGGGGGGGGGAAATTTTAAGAAGAGTATTCAAAACCTATTCCTAGTGGAATAATTGTCATTTTTGAAAATTTGGAGAGCTAGTTATGATTTCTTGAAGCAATGAGTTCTATACAATAATATA
>Ga0209208_10012718_pt1 | contig 10615 bp, 10 predicted proteins | sample S1TSphfallax_3_FD_187694 | JGI IMG/M metagenome (GOLD analysis project Ga0209208, IMG submission 187694) | Host-associated microbial communities from peat moss isolated from Minnesota, USA - S1T2_Fd - Sphagnum fallax MG (SPAdes) (version 2) | ecosystem: Host-associated > Plants > Peat moss >... | reverse complement strand
CATGGCCGAACAAGGCGAAATGGAGAAGGCGCTCGTCTTTTGCAATGAGGCGCTTCGCCTTGATGAGGCCTTCGACAAGGCGCGCTGGAACCGTGCCAACGTCCTGCTCGCCCTCGGCGAAACAAAGGGCGCCCTAGAGGACTGCACCGCCGCCCTGGCTGGACTGAGGCTCGACAGCGATCTCGCCATGACCCGGTTCGGCCGGGCGACCATGCTTCTGGCGAACGGCGATCTTGGCGAGGGGTGGGACGCTTACGAGGCGAGGCTCGACCCCCATTACGCCTTTGTCAGCCTTTTCGCAGCCAAGGCGCCGTTGTGGACGCCGGACATGGATCTTTGGGGAAAGCGCCTGCTTCTGGTCGGCGAACAGGGCGTCGGTGACGAGATCCTGTTCGCCAACATCGTGGCGGACCTTGTCGACGCCGTCGGTCCCGACGGACGCCTGATCCTAGCCGCCGAGCCTCGGCTGGTGGAGCTGTTCCGCCGATCCTTTCCGCAGGTGGAGGTCGGCCCGCACGGCACAGGCAAGGTCGATCACCATGTGGTTCGAACCGTGCCCTTTGTCAGCGATTGGTCCAACATAGACGCCTATGCGCCCATGGCGTCCCCCCTCCGGCGCTTTCGTCGCCGACTCGAGGATTTTCCAAAGCGCTCTCGCCACCTGACGCCAGACCCGCAAAGGGTCGCGCACTGGCGGCGCGTCCTCTCTGACGCCGGCCTCGCTAGGCCCACAGGCATTGTCTGGAAAAGCCTCCTTAAGGCGACCAGCCGCGCCCGGTACTATGCGCCCTTCGCCGACTGGGCCCCGGTGCTGAGCACCCCCGGCGTGTCCTTCGTCAATCTTCAATACGGCTCCTACGACGAAGAACTGGATTACGCGCGCCACGTCCTGGGCGTGGATATCTGGACGCCGCCGGACGTTGATTTGAAGAACGATTTTGAAGACCTCGCCGCTATCGCCGCCGCCCTAGACCTCGTCATTGGTCCAGCCAACGCCATGACTAATCTCGCCGCGGCTGTGGGCGCGCCGACCTGGCTGATCTCCACGCCCGGCGCCTGGCCGCGCCTCGGAACCGACCACTACCCCTGGTACGTCCAGATGCGGGTTTTCACGCCGCCCACCTATACGGCCTGGTCGGTGGTTATGGAGGAGGTCGCCGACGCCCTGAGGGCTCGAGAGGGCGCGTGCGGCGAATAAACATCAACGCGCCGACGCCCCCCTGCCGGTGAACCGCGGTTCGCCCATCGACGGCGTCACGCGCGGCGAAAAACCGCCTTCGGACGGGCTAGACAAACGCTCACGCCCCCTAAGCGAGGACAGGCGCTTGCATTGGGCGCCCGCGCCTTTAGTCTCACGCGATTATTAACAGGCTAGAGAGCGGGGTCCTGACGGCTCCGCAGCAGGAGACCGGTGATGACGTCGACCCGTTTCGAGGGCACGAAAGACTATGTGGCGACGGATGATCTTCGCGTCGCCGTCAACGCCGCCATCGCCCTCGAACGTCCGCTCTTGGTCAAAGGCGAGCCCGGCACGGGCAAGACGGTCCTCGCCTATGAGGTGGCCAGGGCCCTGGATGCGCCCCTCATCACCTGGCACATCAAGTCCACCACAAAGGCCCAGCAGGGCCTTTATGAATACGACGCCGTAACCCGGCTGCGCGATAGCCAGCTTGGAGACGAGCGCGTCAAGGACGTACGCAACTACCTGCGTAAGGGAAAGATGTGGGAAGCCTTCGAAGCGCCCAAACGGCCCGTTTTGCTCATCGACGAGATCGACAAGGCGGACATCGAATTTCCTAATGACCTTCTTCAAGAACTCGATCGGATGGAATTCTTTGTTTATGAGACCGACGAGACCATCAAGGCCAAGGTTCGTCCGGTGGTCTTGATCACCTCCAACAATGAGAAGGAGCTTCCGGACGCTTTCTTACGCCGCTGCTTCTTCCATTACATCCGCTTCCCCGACGAAGAGACCATGAGCGCCATCGTCGACGTTCACTTCCCGGGCATTAAGAAAAAGCTCGTGGCGGAGGCCCTGCGCATTTTCTACGACATGCGTAAGGTTCCCGGCCTGAAGAAGAAGCCCTCGACGTCGGAGCTTCTAGACTGGCTCAAGCTGCTCCTGGTGGAAGACATCGATGAGAGCGTCCTGCGCGAACGCGATCCGGGCAAATTGATCCCGCCGCTCCACGGCGCCCTCCTGAAAAACGAGCAGGATGTGCACCTTTTCGAGCGTCTGGCCTTCCTCCAGCGCCGCGAAGGCGCACGCCCCGGCCAGTAGCTTACGGCGAATTCACTGGACCGGCCGCCAGCCGCACGTGACGGTGTTTGTGTGGAGAGGTTCACGAGGAGTGCGTCATGGGAATGACACGGGGCGGCGGCGTCGCCCTCCTGCTGGCGGCGAGCTGTTTGACGGCCTGCCACCCCGTGGTGCGCCATCGTCACGCCTGGTTTGCAGACAACGGCTGGCACGCCAACGCCGACAAGCCGGAGACCGTCGCCGCCTCCCTCGATTGCCCGGAAACCCAGGGCGATCTCAGACGGGTCTCGGTCGCTCCTGACGGGAAGTCGTGCGCCTACGAGGGCGACGGCGACCAGGAGGTTAGCCTGCGGCTCATCCCCCTGGACGGCAAGGCGCCCCAGGACGCCTTGGCGGGAGAAGAAGCCGCGTTGCGGGCCTTGGTTCCGGTTAGGGCCGCGGCCGCCGACGCGGCGCAGGTCGCCGGGACGGTGGGCGGCCCCGACAAAGACGGCGACAAGGACGACGCCGAGGACAAGGACGATGACCAGGGCAGAGCCAATATCGACCTACCCGGGATCCATATCTCGGCCCAGGGAAACAAGGCCGACGTGAAGGTGTTCGGAACCGACATCAAGGCGGATGGAAACCGCGCCGACATCCACACCGATATTGGCTCCAAGGGCACGACCATCCATGCCGGTCCCGGCGGCGCGGAGATCCGGGCCGGATCCGTGGGCCGACACGCCGCCCAGATGGTCTATATTCTCGCCGGCGATGATCCAGGTCCCACCGGCTACCGCGCCGTCGGGCTCCTCGCCCGCGGCCCAGTGGACGGCCCCTTGGTCGTGGCCGAATTTCGCTCCAAGGCCCGCCACGAGGGTCACGGCGACAACGACCTTCAAGGGCTCATCGACCGAAATGTCACCGTCAAGGACGGGGACGACGACTAGGCGTCGCCTCGCCTGTCGTCATCGCGCGCCACGTCTCATCTAGGCCCCGCACCCGTCACCATGATGGGGTTGTGGGCCTCCGCGCCCGGCCTTGCGGCCATGGGCTTGAAGGGCGCCCTGAAGGCTAAGCCGCGATGGGGATCAGCGCCGTCGAACTCCGCGCCTGCATCGGGCGCGAAGCCAAGGACGATGCGGCGAAAGCGCATGACGGCCCCTGCCTGGACTCAGCCGTCAGTGGGCCAGGAAAAGCGCAGGTGCGTCTTTGGCCTGGATCAAGGTGCGGGTCGTTCCGCCGAAAACGACCTCCTGGAGGCGCGAATGCCCGTAGGCCCCGGCGACCAATAGCTCGGCGCCGGCGGCCTTGGCGGCGTCAAGGAGGGCGATGGCGGGGTCGCCTTGACCCATAAGGGTCTCGACCTCGGCGCGAACGCCGACGGCTTCAAAGTAGGCGCGGAGGCGCTCAGGGTCGAACGCCCGCGCCGTCGCGTCGGGCGCGCTTAGGATCAGCACGCGGGCGAACGCCGTGAGCCAAGGCGCCGCTGCGCGGGCGGCCCGCGTCGCCTCCCGCCCGCCGTCCCAAGCCACCACGGCGCATCCGAGGGCCTCGGACGTGGTCCCGCGGGCCACAAGAACCGGGCATCGCTCGTCCATCAGGAGCATCTGAAACGCCTCGGCGAGGAGGCCTTTCCCGACGGCGGCGTCTGCTGAAAGGACCATGAGATCCGAGAAACGCGCCTCCATGGCGAGACCCTCCCGCACGGGAGATCCCAAGGCGGTGAAGCTCGCGGGCGCATAGTCTACGGCGAGGGCGCTGGCCCTCGCCTGGGCCTCGCCAAGGGCGGCGGCCTCGGTCAGGCTGTCCAGAGCCGCGGTCTGCACGCCGCTCATGAAACCGTCGCCCATAAGTGGCATAAGATCCGCCGCGTCGGCGGGGGCGAAGACGCAGGCGAGTTCGGCGCCGAAGGGTCGCGCGGCGCGCTTCGCCGCGGCGAGGACGGGACCATCTTCAGGTCCCCCCAATGTCGCCGCCATGATTCTGGTCCAGCTCACAGGGGCGCCTCCCTCATTAGGATCCGACGCCGTTGATCTTCCGCCTACAATAGGCCAGTTGCAAAGGATGTTATGGGAAGGACGCCGGACGTGACCGCCGGGGGGCGACGAGGAGGCAAGGCGCCGCCGCGCGCCTGGCAGCGCATGCTGTCGGGCCGACGTCTGGATCTCCTAGACCCCTCCCCCCTCGACATCGAAATTGAAGATATTGCTCACGGTCTTGCCCGCGTCGCGCGCTGGAACGGCCAGACCAAGGGCGTGCACGCCTTCAGCGTCGCCCAGCACAGCGTGGTGGTGGAGGCCATTTCAGCCCATATCCGGCCGGGTCTGGAGGCGCGCTGGCGTCTGGCGGCACTTTTGCACGATGCGGCCGAGTACGTCATCGGCGACATGATCTCCCCGTTCAAGGCGGCCCTCGGGTATGACTACGCCGCCTTCGAAGCACGTCTGGAGACCGCCATTCACCTCCGGTTCGGCCTTCCGCCCAAGACGCCTGCGGATATCAAGCGGCTGATCAAGGCCGCCGACCGGGCCTGCGCCTATTTCGAGGCGGTGCAGCTGGCCGGCTTCACCGCCGCCGAAGCCCTCTCCCTTTTTAGCGCGCCGCCGGCGGGGTACGACCTTGTCATCGAACCCTTTTCGCCCGCAGAGGCGCAGGCGCGTTATCTCTCGCGGTTCCACACCCTCGCCGAAGCGATCGGTTCAGAGCCGCACGCCCTGGCCTTCGACACGGAGTAGAGGCTGCGTGACCCTGATCGTCTCCTCCCTTCGCCGGCTTCCCGAGCTTATCGGCGCGCGATCACCCTCCCATCTCATCAGCCTCCTGGCCCCCAGTGAGATGATCGAGGAGCATCCGGCCATGAGCGGGCGACACCTGCGTCTGGGCGTCAACGACATTGTGGAGCCGGCGGAAGGCCTGGTGGCGCCCCACGAAGGCACGGTGCGCGCCATTCTCGATTTCGCAGAGGCGTGGGATCCGCGCCAGCCCATGCTGATCCACTGCTGGGCGGGCATCAGCCGCTCCTCGGCCACGGCATTCATCGTCGCCTGCGCGAAGAACCCGCAGGCGGATGAAACCGTCATCGCCGATCACCTGCGCGCCCAGTCCCCCATCGCCCACCCCAACAGCCGACTGGTGGCTCTCGCCGACGCGCTCCTCGGCCGCGAGGGGCGCATGAGCGCGGCTGTGCACTCTATCGGGCCTGGCCGTCCCGCCTTCGAAAACGAGCCGTTCGAGCTTCCCGCTCGCTTCGTCCCCACCTGAGGGGATAGGCGCGGTGAGCACGCCCATCGTCATAGGTCTTTCCGCCGTCGTGGCGGCCTTGCGGGAGGGGGAGCTTCTTGCGCTCACCGTTCGTCCTCAGGACGTGCGCACGCACAAGGCGTCCGCCCTCCCCGGACTTCCGTTCGGGCCCTTCGATCCGGAGGGGAACAGAACCTTTGAACTGGCGCTCCGCGCCTTTGTCACTGAGCAGACGGGCTTCGAGCTGGGCTATGTCGAGCAGCTCTACACCTTCGGTGACAAGGGCCGAGACGCGCCCTTGCCCGATCTGGGCGATCGAGAAGCCGAACCGGGCGCGCGGGTGATTTCCGTAGGCTACCTCGCCCTCGCGCCCAAGGCGGCGACGCCTAACGAAGCCGCCTGGTCGCCCTGGACCGCCTTCTTTCCCTGGGAGGACTGGAGGGGCGGGCGGCCCGGGGTCATTGATGAAACCCTCGCCCCGCGTCTTGAAACGTGGGCGGCGGGAGACGCGGGGCGCGCCGCGCGCGCCAAAAGCCTCTTCGCCCTGGACGGGGCGCCCTGGAATGAGGAACGGGTCCTCGACCGGTACGAGCTCCTCTATGAGGCGGGCCTGGCGGTGGAGGCGGCGCGGGACCGGGGTCGGGCGCGGGGGGTGAACGCGCCTGAGCCGTCAGGCTTCCAACTCGCCTTCGGTCAGCCCATGGTCTCTGACCACCGGCGCATCCTCGCTACCGGCCTGGGTCGTCTTCGGGGCAAGTTGAAGTACCGCCCCATCGTTTTCGAACTCATGCCCGAGGCCTTCACCCTCTACGACCTGCAGCGGGCTGTGGAGGCCATCTCAGGGGTGCGTCTGCACAAACAGAATTTCCGCCGCATGGTGGAGCGTACCGGACTTGTGGAAGGGCTAGGCCGTTTCCGGGCGGAGACCGGTGGAAGACCGGCGGAGCTGTTCGCCTACCGGCGCGAAAGCGCCGGCTCCCCCTCCGCCACGGGTTTTTCCCTTCCCGGTTTGAAGGAGGGCTGATCTCCCTATCTCCCAGCCCGCGCCGCCCAGGCGGCCCGGATCTCCTTAGCGGTCTTATGAGCCCCGTCGGGGCTCCATCCTGGCGCCCCGAAGATCTAGCCGAGGGCGTGCGCAGGATCGCGCTTCACGTCGCCCACTCGGGCTGACCCATCATGAAAAGCGACGCGTAAGAGAGTGAAGTCGCCGAGAGTCTTGACGATGCCGTTACGGCATGGCTCACCGTCGCGCTCGGGCTCGAAGGCGCTGAACAGGCGGTCCTGGATGATCAGAACGCTGGCGGAATTCGGGTTGAGATCGCAAGGATCGCGGCCGTGGCGCACCCGGTGGCGGGAGGGCGTTTTGAATAGGGCCTCGATGGGGTGAGGGCGCCGCCAAGTCCCATGAGACGTGACGCGCCGGCGGCGCGCCATGCGTCCGCACCCTTGGCGCGGCCGAAGCGCGCAAGGGCCATTTCGAGCACCACCGCCAGAATGCAGAACGGCGTGGCTAGGGTGACTGGATCAAGCGTCAAGCCATGGTCTGCGCGGGCGGCCAGTCTTCGCCTGACCCGAGGGCGACCCTAACCCGCGGCGAAGCCGGATCGGCGAGAGTGATGAGGGCCGCCTCGGGGTCTTATCGGCCCCGTCCACCCACGACCAGGGAATGGGGCAGCAGACCCAGCCGTCCCCGGCTCGGTGGACCAGAAGGGCGTCCTCGCCCCATCGGGCGATGGCTCTGTTGCGGTCCTTGGCGAGGTTGACGCCCCCAGGCCGGGCGTCGGGAAAGGCCTGCGCAAACAGCGCCCGGGCGAGGTCCGCATCACGGGGGTTCAAGGGCCTGGGCCGTCCAATCCACCGCGCAACAAGGACAAGCAGTCCGATCGCGAGGAGGGATGCGATGACGTGTGCGAGAAGGGCCTCGGACATGCCGAACGCTCGCGCGCCCCAGTTCGGGGGTCAAGCGCCTGCGCAGGCGCGGCGGCGCCACGCGGCGGGCGACAGGCCGCCGACGCGCCCCTTTTAGGGGACCAAACGTCGCGCGGCCCGCCGCAGACGCGCGTTAGAACTTACGAACGTAGGCGACGCTCCAAACGTCCTGGTCGGGAGCGAACTTCTCCTGGCTGTCGTAGCGCGTGTAATCGACACGCACCCCGTCCTTGTCCGTGAAGAGATACTGCGCGCCCGCGCCGTAGTTCACACTGTCGTAGTGCTTGTTGAAGCTCGTGTCCGCCGACTCGTCGCGGACGTTGAACTGCTGTGCGCCATAGCCCACCCGAGCAAGGAAATCGAACTTCCGCGTCACGGGCAGAAAGCCCACCAGATAACCGGCATATTGGTTATCGAGGTGGGTGCGCGCCGTGTCGGGCCCGAGGGTTCCGCTGTCGCTGCCGATACCGGCCGACGCCTCGCCTTCAACGCCAAGGTAGGGCCCGAAGCGGGCGCCGACGCGCCCGGTCACCGCGCTGACATCCGTATTGGAGCCGCCGTCGGCGTCGAGGTTGGAGTAGCCCAGATTGCCATAAAAGCTCGTCGGCGCGTACCAGGGCCCGCCAGTCGTCTCAGACTGGGCAAAGCATGGAGCAGCCATCATTGATAAACCGATAGCTCCAAGCGCCAATACTTTCAGGTGATTCATAATATACTCCGATATTAGATCCCCCCGAGCCTAACAACGTATGATGTATTTATGGCGTTCCCTAGTTTCAATATCGGTTTTGCCCGAGCCAGATACGTGAGACATTTTAAGCACACTTCATTCTGAACTATGACGTAAATAAAGCATTGCTGGGTATAACGTGTTCTATTTACGGCGATGTCAGTCGTCAGCCGACACAAAACCGTCATCCGCCGGCCCTGATCATGGCAATGCAGCGGCGCCGCCTTGAGGGCGACGGGCGCCATCCGTTCCCTTCTCGACGCGAAACGCTTAAGGATCCCCCGCGGCCCGATGAGGGCGGAGCCCACCGTGTCCGGTTGAGAAGACCCCATCGCGCCGCAGGGGAAGTCTGAGTTGACCAATGCCGTGATCGCCGCAACCGGCCTTTACACGCCGCCCAACGCCCTTTCGAATGAGGAGCTGGTGGCCGCCTTCAACGCCTACGTCCGCCGTTTCAATGAGACGCACGCTGAAGCCATCGCCGCGGGCGCGGTGGAGGCGCTCGCGCCCTCCTCTCCAGAGTTCATTGTCAAAGCTTCGGGCATCCGCTCGCGGTTCGTGGTGGACAAAACCGGCCTCGTGGATCCGGACGTGATGCGCCCGGTGATACCCGAGCGCTCCAATGAGGCGTTGTCTGTGCTGGCTGAGATGGGGGTTCACGCCGCCCGCCAGGCCATCGAGCGCTGGGGCCGTCCCGTCAGCGAAATCGGGGCGGTCTTGTGCGCCGCCTCCAACATGCAGCGGCCCTATCCCGCCATGGCGATCGAAATCCAGGCGGCCCTCGGGATCGACGGGTTCGCCTTCGACATGAACGTCGCCTGCTCGTCGGCGACCTTCGGCATCAAGACGGCTGCAGACTTCGTCGCCGCGGACCCCTCCCGGGCGGTGCTTATAGTCAACCCGGAGATCTGTTCAGGCCACCTGAATTTTCGCGACCGCGACAGCCACTTCATCTTCGGAGACGTGGCCACCGCCGCCATTATTGAAGGCAGGTCTCGAGCTCGAGGCGGTTGGGACATTCTCGGCGCACGGTTGAAAACCCAGTTCTCCAACAACATCCGCAACAATTTCGGCTTCCTGAACCGCGCCGCTCCCGAGGGCGTCGGCGCCCCGGACAAGCTGTTCGTCCAGGAGGGGCGTAAGGTGTTTCGCGAGGTGGTGCCCATGGTGTCGGACCTGATCCTCGCCTACGCCGGAGAGATCGGCGTTGATCCCCACGCCCTCAGACGCCTGTGGCTCCACCAGGCCAACATCAACATGAACGATTTGATTGCGCGGAAGGTTTTGGGGCGCGAGCCGGAGCCGGGTGAGAACGTCATCATCCTCGACGCATACGCCAACACGTCCTCGGCGGGGTCGATCATCGCCTTCCATCTGCATGCCGACGACCTTGAGCCGGGTGCGACGGGACTGATCTGCTCCTTCGGCGCCGGCTATTCCGCCGGCGCGGTTTTTGTCCGGCGTCGCCCCGAGGCTTGAGGTCGCGCGCCGCTGCCTGCACCTCAGGACCCGCCGGCGGCGGCGGCGGCATGACCGGCGCGTAGACGCGCGGCTTTCCAGTTCATGGCCGCGCGCACCCGTCGCCCGACGCTGGGGTGATCGTAGAATAGGATCTCCTCCAAGGCTGAGGGCGAGGCGGCGCGGTAGGCGATGGTTTTGACCAGGGCCCTGGCCAGACCGTCCGGCTCCCCAGCCAGGGCGAGGGAGAAGCGGTCGGCGTCGGCCTCCTCAGATCGGGTCACCGCGTTGAAGGCCGGCGTGGCCAGCAACAGAAGGGTGGCCGCTGTGGCGGCCAGGAGAGGTAAGGTCGACGGATCCGCGATGTCGGCGCCGCGAGCGCCCATGAGCCGCGCCGTCAGGGGAAAGAGACGGTCCGCAAGCCAGAGGAGGAGGATAGCGAGGACGCCGTAGATCAGGGCGCTGAAGACGGCGTGCCCATGTTTATAATGACCCATCTCATGGGCCGCAACGGCGCGAACTTCCGCAAGGTCAGCGCCTTGCTTGAACATGACATCGCTGAGGGCGATCCTCGCGCTCGGTCCAATCCCGCTCACATGGGCGGTATAGCGATTTGACTGACGCGAGCCGTCATAGATGTAAATCTGGCCTGAGGGCACGCCCGCCTTCTGGGCGAGGGCCTCCACCGCCTCTCTCACCGGTCCTGCGGGCGCTGGGGAGAACCGATTGAACAAGGGCTCGACCAGGGGCGGCAACAGATAGAGGATGGCGAAGAACCCGATGGCGACGGCGAAGCCGCCCCACAGCCACCACCGGCGCCGCGAGCGCCGGACCAGGGCGTAGAAGCCGGCGATGAACAGGCTTAAGATGATCGCGGAGATAACAAAGCTCAGGACCGATTCGGCGAACCAGCCGCCGAACGGCTGGCTTGTGAGGCCGAAAGCACGCTCGCGGAACCAGCCTATGTAAGCGTTCCAGGGGCTCTCCAGGACATAGTCGGCCGAGAGATAGAG
>Ga0209208_10012717_pt1 | contig 10615 bp, 9 predicted proteins | sample S1TSphfallax_3_FD_187694 | JGI IMG/M metagenome (GOLD analysis project Ga0209208, IMG submission 187694) | Host-associated microbial communities from peat moss isolated from Minnesota, USA - S1T2_Fd - Sphagnum fallax MG (SPAdes) (version 2) | ecosystem: Host-associated > Plants > Peat moss >... | reverse complement strand
GCACGGGGACAAACATTGTTGTACTATAATCATGTGAGCACGGTCACTAAAGACTACATCTTAGGAAAGGCATGGGAAGCCCAGCTCGCTATGCTTATTGCGGGAAAGAAATGTTGGGCTGGATCTGTTGAAAAATGGCTACTCCAGAATCAACCCCAAGAGGTGGCAGGTTTTTCTGCCTCTGGCTCAATCACCGTTGGAAATGACACTTCAGCTTGCAGCAACTCGTGCGCTCCAAGCGGGGACTATTGAACTACCGTTGGGAACAGTTCCTAGGTCAATGCACATACATCCGCCCTGTTTAGCAAGCCTAATGCAGCCAGTTGGTGGTAGATCTACAACGAGAGGCTTAATCAACCAGGAGGTTGGGATCCCACCCCTCCAGGTTTTCCCCACACAATGTTAAATGTAAAAAGGGTGAAGGATAATATGCGACTGGCTTTCATTGAAAAGCTCTTTACCAACCGCGAGATTGGGACCAACGTACAAACAATATACTTGCGTTTCAAGGGTATGTCATACGAAAGCGAAAGATACTTGTGTGACATCAACTGTGTCCAGCTGCGGAAAGCTCTAGCCCGGTTTCAATCTGGCAACACGCAGCTTAAGATAGTGCTAGGTGCATGGAAGGGCGTGCCATATGCTGAGAGGCTTTGTCAAGGCTGTGACTTGGGGAAGGTAGAGGATGAAGAGCACTTGCTCCTTATCTGTCCAAATACATAGAAAGTTAGGGAACACTTTTGTTCGACCCTACCCCTCACCCACACAAGCACTCTTGCTGAACTCGTGCAGACTACGAACACGGTCGCCCTGGCCAAATTTGTGGCATGCTGCCAGTACTAGAGGACAATCTGTCCTCCATGATCTACCTTTTGTCTAATTGACTTTCTGGTCCCAAGCGGACGTAAAATTGTAAATAGTAAGTCATGACTTAAACACACAAATTGGAATTTAAAACTACCACTTCAAGCCATATTTTAAAGCCTAAATTGGCACCCATTGTAATCAGGCATTTTCAAACAAATTGAATGGTCGGAAGGTTTGTAGCAAGCCTCAATTCACTCTTCCTTCATGGTGTTGGTGTTTCTAGTTGAATGTCATGACAACAAACCTTTCTTTACATGCAAAAACTAGTGTTGTGTGGATATATCTTTTTTTATATACCCAAGGAATAGGTTATAAAATATTTTTAAAATTTTACCTTTAGGGTAGGGTTTGGGTATTCCACCCATCGTATAGCTTATTTAGGGTGAAATCTGGGTGTATATAGCCTTTGAAATTTTCATTTAAGGAAGAAAAAAAAAGTACTTTTAACATCTAATTCACTGCACTTCCCCTTTTTTTGGTTCCAAATGGTGGTTATGATTTAGTTTGCAAATTTCAAATGCTGCATATGTAAAACATGACCTTTGCATAAACACAAATCTAATTTGCATATGTACACATGCAAGAACAAAAATCATGTACATAAACATGCCATCAAAAGAACTCATAATATGAGTTTCAAGTTTTAATATCCAAGTACTTTTGAATGTCAATCTGACCATGTAATTTCACATCAAATTTACAATTCTATTTTTTAATTGCTTAATGACTTCCTACATTTCCTTTATAGGACAACTGTCCAATGCATACATGCATAAAGTCCCACAAGGCCTTTGTGGATTAGATATTCACTTGATGTTCATTGACATCATGCCCATATATCAATTGCCCTATAGAAACCCTAGATTCCCCAAACCCGAGACAACCCCAAATCCCAAATAATGTTGTTTCATAAAAACACCAGATTCCCCAAACAGCCCCAAATTCTAGACAATGTTGTTCAATTGAAACACCATATTCTCCAAATAGCCCCAACTCCCAAATAAACTAAACAATAGTCAAATTTCATTTTTTCCTCACATATCATCATCTCTTAATGGATCCATTGGTTTATGGTGTATTGGTTGGATAGCCATTCAACGTGCTGATAACCTTGAAGACCGCCTTTAACATACAAATTTGTTAATTGATCACTTGGAAATGCTTACTACTTGCAAACTATAAATTATTTGCAAACTTGGTTTTTGACATGACAAGCCCATCACACAAGACAATTGGGAAAAAGAAAAAACTTATCAAAATTGCAATTGTCACATAAAGTTAAAAAATAAATTTTGCTACATCATTAGAATCAACAATCTCCTCCAAGTGGCCTTCTCTAATTCTTCTTCAATTTGCTAATCCCCAAAATCATCTTTATATTCAACTTCATGCCCTTCTAAACCAAAATAAGGATCACTTGGTCAATTTTTGGAAATCAATACAAGTTGATTAAAATTCGGAGCTCCAAGTAACATCTAGGGAGCCTAGTTAAAATACTAGCACAAGAGAAGATGCATTTGGCTTCAATCCAACTGCAAACAATACCCAAAATCTAACAAGCCAAATACCCAATAGAAACCTCCTATTTCACCTAGAATACAATGTGACCAAAAATAAAATTAGATCAACAAATTTGAGTTTAAAGTGAAAAAACCTAAAATCAAGAATTTGAAAAAGAGTTGGACTTGGGACCAAAATCTTACATGCTTATGTCATTTGTAGAAAGTCTTGAATTAAACACAACTAGAGGTGGTGGTTATTGGACAATAATGCTAATTATTAGATTTGTAACATGATGAACTTTTGGATAAATAAATTTTTAAAAAAGGATTAGGATTTCAAAATCATACATTGATGTTGCAACAACAATGGTTTTTTTCTCTTGGGTGTTTCCATGGTATGGTGTACACAAAAAGATCACACTTTGACAATTTTCATTACAACACATTTTTTATACCCCTTTCTAGATATTTGGAAAAGATTTTGTGATAGAAATATGCAATTAAAGGTGGTTAACAATCTAAATTCTCATTATGTTGTGAAATTGATGCACATTTGAACAATGCAATGGTTGATTTGAGTACATTTTTAACTTGTAAGAACTTGTTACAAAGATTGTAACATAACAACCATAGTGAACAATCTTCTCCATGAAAACTTTCAATTTGTTTTGAAGACAAAATGTTTATATTAGATGATAAATAAAAGTTTAGTAATACATTATGTTATGATAATGTTGATGATTATGATCTTTTTAAGGTGCAAAATGTTCTTTTACTAAAGATGTAGTTGAATTAAGTGTTGTTTTTATCATTGTAAAAAAATAAAATATTAATTTAAAATTAATGAAAAATGGTGTACTGTTGTTAAATAAGGTGTTTTAAATATTTTAATCAAATTATTGGTGTACAATTACATAATAACAAACATATGAATCAATTGAATATTCATAGTTTATATAACTTGTCATATTGTTAAGGTTCAAATCAATTATATGTGTTTTTAAAAAGAATTCAAAAGAAGTGTGTAAATATTTTTGATATTATATACATACTTTTAGTTTTGACACAAAGTGTGTACAATCGGACCATAGAAATACCCTCTTCCCACACAATTGTTCATAATCAATAGATTTTTAAATATGGGATCAAACATCAATGCCAACATCATGTGAACCCTTTTTTTTTATCAAACTAATGAAGAAAATTCAAAAAAGGAGCAATAACACATGTCACCTCTAATTGCATTTTATTTCCAAGCATAAGCAATTTTGCATCAAATGAAGCTTGGGAAATAGAAATTATCTAGGATTCCAAATCAAGCCTTTCTTTTGTCAATTTACCACTAAGGTTGATTGCATTTACAACATGGCTTCACTAAGAAGCCAATCACCGCAATGTTGATTGAACATACAACTTGATACAATTGGGGATAAAAGTGATGCAATAACTTTTGCAACAACCTAAGTCAATGTTGTTGGACTTTTGTTTTGTAATTTAACCAACATTTGTTAGTTGTAACATACATTAGTTGTAGCTTAGAATTGTAAGGTTTCATGAAACATCACAAATTTTGAAGCAAACCTTGTCTTCATTGGCGTACTAAACTTTCATGGTTGTAAACTTGCATACAAATAGGCCCTTGCCCATTCCACCTTACCTTTTCTAGATTTTTTTGGCCATATAATACAAGCTTGAATTGTAGATTGAACAACCTTGATACTCACTAGTTGCAAATTAGAACTTAACTTTTCATCAATAGTGGTGTATCGGCAAGCCTTGGAAAAGGCATGGCCAAAATAGACACCTTCAAGGGATTCTGGAATTCCAAGCTCATGACAACTAACAATTGATTTGAGGGCATTTGTCATTGTAAATAGATTCATCCCCTCATTCTTCACATAACATATGGTCTTGTTTGTAAGATTGTATTCTTGAAATAAAACCTACCATTGGTTACCAAGACCAACACCTATTGTTCCTTCGGCCTCAAACATATCAACTATCACATGCTTCAATTCCTAATTTAAAATAAAAAAGTTAATAACAAAAACAAAGGTGTCATGCATACCCAACAAAGGTGTCTTACCCTTTTGTAAAAAAATTGTTTGATGGAAATACCAAAAGCAGGTCCCTCCTCAAAGCAAACCACCTCATCCAATGATTTTCCACCTTTATTCAAAGGGAGTAACCTTTTCACAACAAGCAAAAAAAACATTGTTAATGAAAGTCTTTTGGGGTTCTTCACCTTTTTTGTATGATGACATACTACCAAAAAAATAAAAATAAAACCTAGAGTGACAACTTTCAAAAGCTTGTAACATTGTTTTTTAGAAAGTTCTTAAGATGAAAGTTTATGCTTTTGTGAAAATTTTCTTAAATTACATAGTAGTAATGTGTCAACATGATCACCATCAACATATTTTTTCATGGCTAAAGTGCCCTTTTTTGGGGTAAAAATTAAAACCTTTTTTCCTCAAGTTTTTAATCCTAAAACACTACCAATTAAAGCAATAGGATGATAAAGGATACATAAAAAGACTTGTCCACTTTCAAGTGTGAATGGGTTCATCAACATTCGATTTGTAAAAGGTCCATGGACAAGATTTTCGACCTTAAGGAATCCAAAATATTGCTTGCAAAACATAGGTAGTTGCTCCTAGAATTTGATTTCATGATTTGTTGTTGTGATCATGGTCATAAACTTGCCAAACAAAGAGTTTGCAACAACAACATCAAGTGGTGATGGCATGTTGCCTTGGGTTTGGATAGCAAGAATTTGAACATCAAGGTTTTCAAGAAAGGATGATTTAGGTAACATTGTGATTGTATGCAATAAGAGAGCAAGAAAATAACAACTTGACAAAAATATGACGCTATAAAATAGAAGATCAATCAAAAATTGCAAAAACAAATGCGTGTAGCAACATCTAGCAAAAACAAGTGCTCCGACCTTAGTATTAATGATCACCTATTTTAAAATGGAGGCACTTGAAGCTCAATGACTTCAAAAAGACAATCAAAGGTTTGAGACAACAACATCAACATTCATCACAAGCACCAAAAAGCTCAAAGTGATCATTTGACAAAGACATCAATTGTAAACTTTAAACTTTCTATGAAATTTAACATTTAGGCTTCAACCTTAAATGGAATAGATAGATTTTAGGTTCGGGGTTATAGGGGGTTAATTAAGGATATAGCCAAGTAAGGGATATGTTATATAAGTGTGAACCCTTATTTACCCTAAACCTTATATAACCAATCTTTGAAATATATTCATCCCTGTATATGGATGAATCGAACACTTGAAAAAGGATGTGAATAGGTTTAGGTTATGTCATTTTTGATATAATAGGGTATGAACAAGTTTAAGGTATATCAATTTTCAAAAAATAGGTTAAATTATATAATATACCCTAAATGTATATGGTGAGCATATCCAGGTCATAAATATACCTGCAAAACATTGGTAAAAATTATTGTGGGGCGAGTATTTTTTTCTTTAGGTATTAACCAAGTATGTAGCAATATATGCATATACATACTTTTTCAAAAACTCAGATTCTAAACCCTACTCGACATTTTTGGAAAGTTAACACCTACCTTCACCTCATAACCAATGATTTAAAATTTTTAAATATTCATAACCAGACCCAACCTAGGGAGAATAGGCGTTTTTAAAAAAACCCGGATCACTTTTCAAAATGCCCAAGTTACTTAATTTATAAAAAATAAATAAAATGGTGATACCCAATGGTACCTGGTATCACGGTAAACAATTTTTTAAAACTAAAACTTTAGTCGACTTTTACACTTGTGCACCACCCTGGGGGTGGGGTGTTCCCCAAATATCGGCCCTTGGCCTGCAGCAAGGCATTACCCTACACAAAATCCTTTGCCACCAAAGTCAACTTCGGGGACTATTTATGAAGTTGAGAAGTTTACGAATGAGCTTTGCAAGAAACAGAAACTCTTGACTACGAAAGATGAGTCAGTCAGACACTCTTTGAAACCCCCATCTACATAGCAAGTAAATAAATCTCATATTTGGGTATCATTTGAGTCAAGTCATTCGTTTCAATAGGTCTATCATCTGACATTGAGGCCTTTGCTCTTCCAGAATGTGCTATGCAATTTGACTTCTAATCTTTCAGCATTACTTTTGGGAATATGTCCACATCCTAAATGGTGGCTACTTTGCTCTTTTTTTCCCAAATTTGTGTCCCCAATACTAGGTAAAGTCGTTGATTTCTTTTGCCAAATTACTTCTTGATGTACAACTCTTTCAACTTAGAACTTACAAGGAGTGGGACTTGTAGGGCTTGTTCCACCCAGGAATGCAGCAGCCACACAAGTCAAGCTTGTTCCCTTAGGTGACAAGTGGGTTGTTTCAGGGCTTGATTTCCCACCCTTGATTCACATCTCAAGTGTGTCCACCACCATTAATTCACCTTACAAGTGAAACTGACTGCACCAAAAGAATGTGGCACTCCAACCAGTTGCGGACAATGATTTCATCAACAAAGCTACTCCTGTTTTGTTGCCAGTGCTTCTGGTGATGTACACTTTGCAATTTTGCTAATGCATCCCAATTGACTTCTATTTCATGTGCCAATACTTTGACAACAAAAAACCATAATTTTTGTTGAGTTTCATTAAAAAAGAATATTTTCTTTTAATCCTTCAAAACACATGTTTGATCAACAATTTTTGATAGCAAACTTGTGAGACATGGAAATCAACACTCGGGAAAGTTCTTTTGCAAATTTTTCTAACCTTCAAAAATTCAACTTTTTGATTGAGCTCATTGTCTTCACTAGTAGCTAGTTCAGCTTCCAAAATATCAAGGAAAAAATTGTGACAAATATGATCTGGGTGAGGGAATACAATTAATTATGATGGGCTGATGAACCGTGTGATGTGTAAGTTTAGGGTCATATAGAGAGGATCATGCCTCGGCACCACCAGGACATTACCCAGTGCAAGGGCTGAGGCAGGCCAATATGTTGCGGTCTCATATCAATCTGGTGGAAAGTTATCAAACACAATTACTTGCCATATGGATCTCCACCCTGCATGAGAACAGAATGCCTGCCTGTGAGATCTTTATGATCATGTCTTCAATCAAATGGAAGGTTGAGGATTCAATGCATTACAAAACACTCTGCATTTTGTGGCAATAGAAATGGAGGGCGCCTTACATCTGGTAATGAGTCAGTAGCAGCAAGTGGACATTTCGAAAAGTGAAATGCCCGTAGAGGTAGGGTAGCCAGGCTGGTCACCGAACACTTAGTGTCTCAGAGGTCTGCGAATTTCTGGAGAGTGCTCCTTTGAATTTCATGCCAAAAGAGGAATTTTAGCCCTACTATTTGCTCACCCACAGAAAGTTGAATCGTTGAAACAGATGAAGAAATGAGTCAGATGTGAACCTCCAGATGTAGGGGGGATCAAACGGTGGAAACGAAAAACCACCAAACACTTTGGAAGACTATTATCGAACATGCAAAAATGTCTTTGAAAGTAGCTCTATTGCCTTTATGGTTCCAAGATAATTTGTAGATCATAAGGTTGCGCTCTTATAGCACTTTAAATCACTTAAATTGAAACAAGAAATGAGAAAGTTATGAGCATTGAAAGTAAGAGGGGTAGAAGAGAAGAAACCCCTTTTATTCTTGGGGGAGGAAACAGGAAACGAGGCTGTCATAGAACAAAGTTAGTTCAGCTGATTGAGAGGAAGAAAATTGTTTGACCTCGACCTCCAACTTCTCACCAAAGTCAAGCTGTTTATGACTTGCACCCAACCTTTATGGAAAGTTTTATCAAGTCCTTGGCCTAAATTTAAAAGCTAATGACATCATCAATCTACAGGCCCACAATCCTAGCTCTGGTTACCTCAAGAAACCTTCATCGAATAGGTAACAAAATGGCTATTACATAAGTTCCAGTGTTCTTTTTAGGATTTTTTGTTTGTAGCCAAAGTGTCAATCATCCCTACAACGATTTAGCCAAATTTGGCTATAAACCAAAAATGATTGCATCATCCTTCTACATTTTTGGCTACACACTGAAAACAAAATATACAAACACCGTGATTTTTTCTTTACTTCCCCCCTCCTTTATGGAGACAGAATACCTCAAAAAATCACTTTAAATTTTTTTAAATTTAAAAACTTCACTTTTTGGCAAAAACAATTCTGGCCATAACCTGGACCCATTTTCTAGCTATCATTAGCTATGGTATAGAATATTCTTATAAACAGTGTCCCTTGGGAATATTCCTGTGTCCAGGGATAAGAAGCCCAAGCTTCAAGATCTCCATGAATTTCAGTTTTATTTTATGAACATCTCCAAACGTTTTTGAAATGATGAAAAGTAGTTTGGGGATGCCATGCCATTTTGGTAGAAAATGGACAGAATAAAAAAAAAGCAATTGAACTTTGTAAATGAAGTAATGCTTTGTGGCTTCTTGGATTGTGATTGCACAGTTTTATGATTTCACCATGGCATTGATTTCTCCTTTGCGATTTAAAAAAATTAAAAGTAAAATAAGACCAAACGATTTGCTTTGTGCTTACTTCATCGAACAATCACAACAAATGATACACATTGAAATGTTATTTCCTAGTTGTACTTCCGTTTCGAAGTTGAACTGTAGTCGAAGGAAAACCCACCTTGCCAACCTTTCAATAAGGTGAAGATTAACTTATTTACTTTGTATCTCAAGGCATTGTTATCACCATAGATTTGAACCAAATTGCCAAGAAATGTAATTGTTTTCCTCCACATGTTTTACTTGTTGACTTGAATAATGGATTGGATCATTTTATGGTTCAATGCTCAGCAGTAACCCACAACAGGTGGCTGCATCAGTGTAACTGTGGAATTGTTGTTGTTGTCTGGAAAAACCAAGCTGGGTGTTATCATCAACTTGTTTTTCAAGAAGTTAAAAGGTATTGATGTATTCGTCCACTTGGACAAGGTTTGTTGTATATTATGAATTACATAAAAGGAGCAACATTATTTAGGAAAGAATTGAAATTGATATTCTTGTAAATAGGCAACATAGCCTAGAAGTGCCCTAAATAGTAGGGTAATTGAAGATTATTTTCATTTTTTGGGTTCAAGGCTACTCTTTGCTTGGAAACTATGTCCTTTTCAATTTAGTTGGCCCAAACCAAACTTTGGCATTTTGCACGGTAAGTCTTAGTCATGCACTTTTCTCATTCTTCTCAACAATTATTTTCCACTTAGTCTCTACTTGTGTTTTCCTTGTGATATTATAAACCCAGCCAAAAATTGCCCAAAAATGGCTGTTCCTTCATTCTTGGTTAGAAGAAAGTTCCCATCAAGTTTTATAACCCAATGACTCATCATATTTACCCCACATTTTGTAGGCTTCATGATCATCATCGAGTGTGCAACTACCCACCCTTTAAATTTGGGACCTTGGTTGGTGGATATGAGGAAATGGATTTTGGTAACCTTTTCAAGCACATAACAATTCAAAATTGTGGAGATGTAATGGAACAAATCTTGTGAAAACATTCAGAAGGAATGTCAGATTGCAAACCAACCATACAACCTACTCCTTAAAGGATTTGGCACTAAGTTTTAGAAGTTAACAAACATTATTGGAATGTGCAATTTTGAAATCAATGGAGCTCATAAAATGAATGTGAAAAAGTATTAGCTCATATAGGCATCCAACAATGGTGTGTGAAGAACAAATGGGTATAGGATTAAAACTATGCATTTTTATTACATAACTATGAAAATTTATATTCTTGTTTTCACAAATGCTTATTCACATATTTATTATATATATATATATACAACTATTATGCCATAATCATCTTTCCTACCAAAGATTTTACATAGCCACAAACTATGTCAAAACTTTTGAAAATCAATTTTTCAATTTTCTTTCATAGGTCTATTCTATAAAATTTTCAACTTTTTACAACAAGTTCTTTTCAAGTGCATTTATATATAAAACAAAATAAGAAAGTTTTAAAAAATTTACACCTCATGTAACTCCCCTCACCACGTGATTCAACATGAGCACATTAATTTGTAACATAATTTTGTTAATGACTCATCATGCTTAAGATATGTATATTAATTTGTGTCATGACTTTTTTAATGATTCATCATATTTAAACTATGCATATTAATGTGTGTTCAAATTTTTGTAATGAATCATCATGTTTGAATCATGCATATTAACTGAAACCATAACTTATTGA
>Ga0209208_10012716_pt1 | contig 10616 bp, 8 predicted proteins | sample S1TSphfallax_3_FD_187694 | JGI IMG/M metagenome (GOLD analysis project Ga0209208, IMG submission 187694) | Host-associated microbial communities from peat moss isolated from Minnesota, USA - S1T2_Fd - Sphagnum fallax MG (SPAdes) (version 2) | ecosystem: Host-associated > Plants > Peat moss >... | reverse complement strand
CCTTAGACTTTTTTTAATAATAAATTTCACCAAATTTGACCTTGAAAAATATGGTTTCAACCTATATAATGGGATTTTCATGTGGAACAAGTGTTTCACATTTGGCAAACTTCAAAGAAAAAGATTTCAAGTCACCATATTTTTATGATAAATTTTAGTAGGTAACCAAGAAATCTTTTAAAATTATGCAATGGAGACCACTATATAAAAAAAACCTAATTATTCAAAAAGAACCAAAAGCAAATGATGATGAAAATTATTGAAAATGGTTAGATCACTAACACAATAACAATATTTGTAATTTGACATATTCATGTTTTTTCTATTCTCCCTTAATGAGATCCATTGTTGATGAACTTGATAACAAACAAAGTGCCCATATTACAAGTTTATCCAAACCATCTTATTATACTTCTTAAAATTATTACAAATAACATTTATTATTATTATTATTATTATTATTATCTATTATATACTTAAATTAATTACATGTAATAAAAAATTAAATTTCAATATTATCTTTGACTAAAATTCTAAAATAGTAATATTTTATTGCATAATGATCATGATGATGATGACAATGATATTAGAATGATAAGAAAAATAATTATATAATTACTAAAGTAATTATTAAAAACTTAATATAATATAATTTTATTATTTATTAATTTTCAAATGACTAATGTACTTATTATGAATTAATTTTAATTTATTAAAAAATGAAAACTTCATTATAATAAATCATAATAGTTCTAACAAGTGACATTATAATAATAATAATAAAATAGTTAACCTAGGCTAACTACAAATTACATTATTATTATTATAACTAATCAATTATGAAGTATTACTAGATTATATAATAATTACTACGAAATATTATTATATAGTTTTAAGTTTTTATATTTCAAATTTATGATTAATATTTATTAATTACTACTAAGTCAATGATTATAATCAATTATTGATATATAATTTTTATTTTCAGTTTTATTATTTTCTTATTTTATAATAATTACTGTATTAATTAGCATGGAAATCTAATATATTATTATACAAATACACAAATTATTTTTGAAGGAAAAATAATCTTATTACAAATATAAAATATTTACTGTAATAATTCATAAATAGCTTTAATGACTGAAGTAATAATATGAATAATAAAAATAAAATAGTTAACCTTGGCTACCAACTACCTACAATAATAATTTAATTAATGTTATTTTTACTATTAGATATTTACATTTCTATTTATTATTCATTATATAAATGAAAATATTAATGGGAATTTTTATAATAAAGTAGTTAACCTAGGCTAGGTTTTAATTATATTATTAGATATAAAAACCTAGTACTCAATATTTGTAATTAATAACTATTAAATACTGAATATTTAAATTATTACATTAATTTATTTGGTTACAAAATAATAACTTATTAGTTATTAATAAATATTTAAATATTAGCTAATTACTAGTTAATTAAATTGGTTGATAGATTATTATAATTAATATATAATTAAAATTAAGTAATATTACTATTTATCTAACTAATAGATTTAATAATATTTAATAATAACTAATAATATAATTAATTCAATAATTATAAGATATTGATGATTATCATTATAAATAATTATTTAATTGGATAGTTTATAAAGTGAATTAATTAGTTTATAGTTTAGTTGTTAAATGTTTAGTTGCAAAATATACTTGCAACTAAAAGTTTATCCCATATGTTTTGACTTTCATTCTCATTTTGAAAAGAATATAAACAAAGTGTTTTGTCTTACATTTTCATAATTATAAAGATGAGCATATGGGATGATTCAATAAAAACGACTTAACCCAAAATAAAATATAAATATTCACATATTTACACCTAATTACCTATTTCCCTAACTTGCCTACCTACTTACCTAAGTAGGTATTTGGCCTAAGTAAGTAAATAGGTCCTATCTAGACAGGTGTTTCACCTAAATGGGTAGGTAAGTATACAATTAGGTAGGTACTTAATTCAACCTACATATTTAAATATTGATTTAAATTTAATTTGGACAAATTCAATTAATGTGCAAGATGGCAAATTTTTATTGCACCACATGTCACAATCTAAACCATCCAAACATAAAAATGAAATGTCTTAAATTATTTCAAACTAATAATAAAATATTTTTAATTATTAAGAGTTGGGATACGTGGCAACACATAACTTGTTCCCATTGTTCACCAAAAAAATCGTTCTTAATTGCAAGCAACAATATGTATATGATTAGTTAAAGGATGAAAGTGTATTTTGTTGAGTTTTTCTTTCATCCAAAATTCATTGTCATTTGCAACTAGTTTCAATGTGACTTGTCTAACATGACTATTAATATTTTAGTTACAAATGTTGCCTGCAACTAAAAATTAATCATATGGACCAATTGCAAAATGGCCATTTTCTACTAATGATTTAGTGAAAACCAATTTGGGACATCTACTTATATTTACTTGCAGTTTCAAAAGTCAAATTAAATGCATATTAAGAACATAAAACATAGTAATAGTATATTAAACTCCAATAACATCTTCATATTGATCATTTAACACAAAAACAATTCTATAATTTTATTTTATGGTTACTTTCACTAAAAAAACAAGGATCATATATTTGTTTACTTTAGCATGTTTGCACATGTCTAAAAAAGATAGAACTAAACTTTGGATGCAAATGTTTTATATGCATTCATTGCATTAACAAGTTCAACAAAATCCATGTTCAAGTGAAAAACTTAAAACGATAAAAAATAATTTTAATAGAATAACTTTGAAGGGTTTAAGGTGAAATAATCTAAAATAATAAAAAATAACCTAGGGTGGAATAATATAAAATAATAAAAAATAGTTTAGGGTGTAATTACCTGTAATATCTTATAATAACGTAGACTGATTTAAATTGGAATAATTTAAAGTAATTGAAAATAGCTTAAAATAAAAGGGTAATTAATTAATTAAGTAGTCTAGATAATAGATAGTAAGTAGGTGGGCTAATTAGTAAGTGTTTTATTGTGTTGATATGTAATAGTGTTACATAATGTTGTAATTTTTTCTTTCTACTAAAAATTTATCTCATATCCTTTGTTTATTAGGTCAATTTTGTAATTTATATAGCTTATGAAAAAATTGACTACTCATGGTGTGCATTATAGACATTGAAAGTGCATTTGTCATTTGGGATGAACCAATTAAAAGTGATTGTGACCATGAACAAAAACAAATCTAAGATCCTACCTACTTACTTAATCTTATAACCTATACCCACTTATAATGTAGCCTACCTACCCACTTACCTATACTAAACAAACCTACCTACTTACTTAACCTATGCTAGGTTGCCTACCCTAAACCTAGCATAAACCAAGTTGCTATTAGGATTACACTATTTCTTATTATACAAATTAATTTACAAATTATTACTTATTTCCACATGTACATCATCTAATGGACAATCTTTATCAAAATCTTGAGTAAATTTTTGCATGTTTTTACATCCTAATTTTTTATGTCATATGGGATTACACATTTCAATCATAAAAAAACTAGTCCATGTTGTTTTGGATGTTAATTGAATGAAAAATGCATATTAGTTGCACTTTAATGCAACTACCATTATGACTAAGTGGGTGACATGTAATGTTTTTTGTGACTAAAGTTTGTGACTTGTTTGAGGTGATTAGACACTATAACAAGTCACATGTGACATTTATGATTAAAAATAGTCATTTATGATTAAAATACCAATCATCAATATGTAAATTTCTTGTAATGGTTGTAATTTTGCCCATAATTCCACCAACCCTTGCTTCCTTAGTGAAGACACCAAAGCATGAAAAAGGTGGTTGGTAGGTGGGGCAAATTGTGCAATATGACCAAATAATCTCTGAAAGGCAAAAATAGGTGAGTTTTGGGTTGTGGTTATATGTGGAGAAGTTGGCTGGGTGCTATAATAAATTGGACAAATGGCATAGGAGAATTTGGCAAAGTTGGAAGTTCGGTTTGAAATTTACAATGCCAAGAAATTCTACTGGGACTCCCCTAATTAGGGTTTGAAATTCTTCTAAAAAATTTGTGACAAAAATTTATTAAAGACCAAAGCACAAGTAGAAATGCCTCCTACAATTACAACTCTTCTGCAATACAATCACACAAAACTTTTGTGTCTTCTTGTGCACTAACAACTAATACAGTTGTGCTCTAAAAACCTATCATCATTTGAAAGTCGTCTAACCTCAAAAATGACCTAACAAATAGTTGTGCTTCCAAATGTTTTGCATTCATGTCCTCAACATTCAAAGTCCGCAACTCCCACTTCTAGCACTCAAAGACCCCACTCTAATTTCCTAAGACCCCACTCTAATTTCCCTATCATTTCACAATGAACCTCCCAAACTTTGCAAGCTACTAAAAATCCCCACTTTGGTTTTGTAAGTAGTCACCCACACTTTGCAAGCTATTCAAAATTCCCACTCTAGTTCCATAGTTAGTTGCCCACGTTCTGCCAGGTCCTAGTTTCTAAGGCTACAACCTCTTCCACTCGTAGTTTTTGGAGCTAAATACATGCTCCCACTTCTCAAGAAACAAACTCAAAAACCTACGCCAACCTCTTATATTTTGCAAGTTGCTTCTCTCTCTCTCTCTCTCTCTCTCTCTCTCGACCTTATGAAAAAATCACCCAACTGTGTGCGTGTTTTACAACTACAAGCAATTGCTCCCAAGTCCTGCAAGCTCCCACTTTTGCTAATCCCATCTAAAGCATTGTTGACCTCACAATGTCATTTTTGACAAGCTATGTCCAGGACTCACACAGCAAGAAGTGTGTAAGAGTAAGGGATGCAAAACCCAGGGTGAAACGTGGATGACTTGGGGTTTTGGTGGGTTTATAAATACCATAGGGTGTTAAATTTTCATTTGACCAGTGACCCACTTGAGTTATTATGCACAACTTGTGTTTTCGTCAAACCCAAACTTCCCACACCCAGCTCCATGGACAACATTATGAATAACTCTAATGTATCTCAATGCTTTTTACACTAGTTGTTTGGACTGATGCTTGTCACTTGCTCTCTTTTGGACATCACACATGATAATAAAAAATGCCGCATAATTCAAGCTCTTCCTAGACTTTTTTCTCAATATCAATATAAATTATGTCCATCAATGCACAATATCATACTAGGAACACTTATGTTGATACCTCACAAATTCAAAATATATTTAGAATATAAAGCAGATAAGATTTGCATCGATCCCCTAGTAGTTTATTATGGGTGTTGAATTTTTGGAGATACCTATATATTAGGATTAGACTTGTATACAAAAATCATGATATTAGACCAACACTGGTTATTACTGTTAAAAACTAAATAAAAGCAATGCAAACATCATGGCTTGACCCTTTGTCTATATACACATGTATTGAGAGTAGAAAGGGGTAGAAAGGACGGGGGAAAGCTTTGTCATGAAGCTTAGTCCAAACTGGATGGGTCAGGCTTACCTTGGTATCCACCAACAACATTAACTAGGAACTCCTTTGGTGGCCTGAAACCAATAGAATTACCACCATTGAGCATTGGAGGCAAACATGCTCAACCAATTTTTTTAATTAATTTTTTACTCAACATAGAAGAACCTCTCATCTTCAATGACTCCATAGAGTTCAATCAAGATACAAATTCAAGGCGCAATTTCACAACAACTGCAAACTACCACAAAAGATATGCAAATAACCACCCTTCCAATTGAAGTCCATCTTTTGTGAAGGCTTTTCATTGCTCGGGAAACTTCATCTTGGAACAAAATAAGCTAAACAGTTTCTACAAGAACTGCATGGGTGACCCATTTTGATCTCATTTCCTTACACATATTGAGAATAGAAAAAGCTGTAAGTATCAGGCTGTTGGTTATTGGAGAAGCTGCAAACCTTTTAGGACATGGTACACTAAACACAGATCCCAATTGTTGGATATTTAGTAAACTGCACCATAGAACTAGGTAAAGAAAAGAAAGGACAACTATGCAGGAGCCCATAAAGAAAGAAAGCTTCTTGACCATCAGTAACTAAAATGTTTCCATTAAGAACTCTACTTTGCAGATTAAAGATATACCTCCCCATTGTCAATCCATTTGTCTACAGTCTAGATTGTGGACCTCCCAAACCAAGTACACAAAAATACAGAGCTCAAAGAAAAATGCAAATCTGTGATAACAACTGATGGGTCTTGATGGGTGCTTGAGTTCCATAAGTCTGTGAATGGGATACAAAGGTTCATGGAAATACTGATTCCTTGCTTCTCATCATGTACAGCCATATGCATCCTCTCTCCATCCATTCCGGGTGGACCATACTGCTTCCCATAAAATCCCCACACAAAAATCACTTCACATTTTCAAGACCCACACATCTTTGGAAATCCCTCATCAGAAGTTGAGCCAGCAGAGTCATTTTTTTAAAAAGGAATGTACAATGTGGAACTTACCTCCACAGTAGCCAGTGTAGCTGCCTCAGTGCAAACTGCACGAGTGCAGTGCCATGCAATCTCAGAACCTTCATCCCAGAGTGTGAAGTCTAGCATAAAAACACCTCTTAACTCTCCTGAGAATACTTCAGCCTTCCATGGTGAATTCAGCACTCCTGGAAATGATTCATGCTTCATCTGAAAATAAACAAATTCATTCCATCATTGGGCGATTTACAGATTGTTTTATAACAAAGCAGCTCCTATTAGGACATCAAACTCGCCAAAAAAATAAAGAATAAAAAAAATTCTGACACAAATCATCTGGTTCTTACAGAAGAGATTAGAAGAAAAACTGCTTTTTCTCCTGCAATTGAATCCTGAGAACTCCAAAACACCTGGGAAACACACCAAACATCACCAGGATCAACCAGGAGTGATAAGCAATATATGAGATTGTCCCTGTCCCTGTTCTGCCTTTCAGGTGAGCAGAAAAGGCTACAGACAAATTCATCAAGATCTCTTCACGCAACTTTTTGATGATGAGTATGCCAAACACCTGACGAAAATCCTGGGTCCAACAAAGCCTTCTGAATGTATGGAGCTGAATGCTAACATGCCAGCCATGCAGTCCTGCCACAGCATTGCAGATCATCACTTTAACTATACCCTTGGGTTGGGGAAAGTCCAAGGTGTATATGACACGTTTGTACACAATCATATGGTTTAGGAAAACACATGTGAAAAGGAACAGCATGAACCGACAATGTAGCAGATGGCCTCAGCCAACTCTGCATGCAATCACTCATCAACACTGTGCTTAAGAAAATTTCTTTTTTGTTGTGGATTTTCTGTGTTTTCATGGTTCTATTTGATAAGCAAAGTAGTGCATTTTGACTAGAACATTGGATGATTGAAGCATTACCATAGATTGGATCGTCACTAGGGAAAATCTGATGTCCCAGTTGAGATGTTGGGCTTCCACCAAGCTCCAACATCTTCCAAATGAGATCACTCAGGTGAAGACTGACCATTACAAGGAGCACCTGTTCCTGGCTGTGCTCTGAGCTACTGGATATCTCTGTCGAGTATATGCCTTCAAATAATGTGCCAACCATCAGCGATGCACCGCTTGAGCTACAATGCTGTACAAGGCAGAGAGGGCCTGGACTAGCCCCAGCCTTTGACACTATCTCCCAATTCTGTCCTGTCTACCTTCCCTGTCAAGATGCAACCTCTTATGCACTTAACACTTGCTAAGAGAACTCACTTCAGGAACTTTGGTTTTTCAAGCCAGCAAGTCAACGTTGACTCCATTCCTAGTTTTGTTACAGAAAAAGGCAGACATATATACTTCATACACAAGGATACGAAACTGGCAACAGTAACTGTTCGTAGAAGCTTGTTACTTGTTGCCATCACCTGTACCATCACAAAACACATCTTAGAACACAAACAATTCTCACAACTGCCTGTTCACAAAGGTCTAGGAAGCAAGGACAAGTTCACCTTGACAGAGTTGAGCGACTCAAGGGTGATACCACCCCTAGTACTGGCTTTTGTGGGATACTGCAAAAGACAAGATGCAGGAAAATACACCACATTCGCCTTTCCTGCCAGAACAAAAAAAATTGCAACTATGGGATTGGAATCAGTAAGCTATTGACCAAGACTGAACCACTAAACCTATAAACAGAGATGAAGGCTTGATTTCAGTGCAAGAATTTACAGAACCTTTGAGTTGAACTGGTTGATCACGGTTGATGCATACATGAAATGTTAAGCTTAGACGCTCCACCAGCTTCCTCATAGTGTTGCCCGGTACACAATCTTTCACTGCACTAACCCAATTGCAAGTCATGAAAAAAAAATAACAATGACAGCTCCCAGCCATTCCCTTTGATAACTTGTACTGCATGTTTGTACCTTTCAAATCATACTAACAGTAGACATTGCTTCTAAACATCTGCAAAAGGACCCATTCAAAGTTTCACATCATATTGGAGGATTCCAATGACTCCTATAACTCTCCAGCTCAAGTCAATACAATCCTCAACCATAAATCCTCCCTCTGGCCTTAGTCTACTCACATCTAATCCTAATTGTATAACAGAATTCCAAAATTTTGTCAGGTTTTCATGTAACAAGACCAACCCTTGGCACCAATGACTATGAGGAGCATCAAAGTGGGACCAGGTGTCATTAGCCCATACAGTACAGTGGAAGCTTACACACCATGTTTGCTAAATCTGTCAGGTATTCTCCGAACATGAATCCAGGATTTGTTCACAGCATGCATTATCTCTTCTGATAAAATCTTTTGTTTCTGCATGCAAGCAATTAAACACTTCATTCAAAGAGTGTTTCTGATAGGCAGAAGATTCCCAGTTTGATTATTCTAATGACGTGTCCCCTTGCAAATCATTGCTGAAAAAAAAAGGGGAAGGAAAAAAAAAAAACCACCTCTCCCCCTTTTAATTTGTGCTGAAAAGAACTTGCAGACATTCAAGGTTACTCACTCCATGTGAATATTTGGAAATGAATGCCTTCCGCCATGTGTCAAATCCATGAGGGAACAGTCCATGCTGTGATTGCAAGGTCATGGATTCTTTGTCACATGGTTGCCACCATTTCATGTACAAAGCTTTCCAGACCTGCACCACATCTACAACAGAGTATCATCAGAAATAATGGTCCTACCCCAAATCTTGAATGCTAATCCATCAACCCTACCCCTCAACTATAAACAATAACCTCCAAATAAACTCCACATCCTTGAAAATCAGGATTCAAGAGTTTTACATCCTACCTCCCAAGAAATGCTGCTGGGAGGTATATGGAAGATCAGAGAAATCTCCCAAATATAAGACAAAGCTGAAGTCAAGATTCAAAGGAGCATAGGGCTTACTAGATCGGAGGAGGCAGCTTGTCGCCAGTGATGACAAACTGCAGCACAAGTAACAATATCATACACAGACTCAAGTTTTTCAAAGCAGAGATAGAGGGAATCCAACGGCAAATTTGCTGCCACTCCCTTTGATTCCTCCTTCCTATTTGCAGATTGATCACTTGTTTTCTTGGTTGCACCCTGAGTTTTTGTTTGATATTTCATGTGTTGGTTGGAATTGGGATGCAACTCCTTTTTCCCTGTTTTCTTGCTCTGTGAGCTAACTGTTGGGTTGCTTGATACTGGTACCCGAGACCCTGCTTTCTTGGCTGCTGATTGTGAACTGAAATTCTGGGAATTAAGTCTTTCTTGCTGGAGAGCTGAAGACACATCATTTCTGATACCAAAACAAAAACCCATGAAAACCATTAGGACCTAGACCAGGAGCTGAAAATAAAAGCATTTACCATCCTTATACAGAGGAAGGCTCCAAAATGCAGGAGGTTGCAAGAGACCTAAGCTTTAGGGTTTAAGCTTCTAGGATGAAGAAGTTAGTTTTGAGGTCTAGAATTTCTTTAGGACAACTGATATATATATATATATATATATTGGAAAGGAGAGAATTGAGTTACTTCAACGAGTTGGGTGCAGTGGATGATTCAGTAAGATTATCATGCAGACTGCTCAAATTGAAAGAGCTATCTGAAGAGCTTCCTGGCAAAGAGTTTGGTGTATTGTGACGCCTTTGCAATTGTTTCTGCTGCCCTCCTCTGATCATTTTTTAAAAGTTGCAATTTGATTGCAATAGTTTTCTCCACAAGCGCACAATGTCTTTACACCAGACAAACCTGGAATCACAAACACACATGGCACTCAACACATACTCCCCCTTCCATAACACAAATGCAAAGGCCCAGAAATTCACACTTGTAACAAATCCTTCAATCATACACATCAAAGCAAAAAACCTCGGCAAACATTCCCATTCATTAGACCCCACCTTTCTCAGCTGTGCACAATAGGTAACATCTCCAAGACCACAAACCTAAAAACCCAAAAAAATGCCTGGAAACCTACTGCTGCTTATAGATGTGAGAAACCTGAAATCCACAAAGAAATGCAGAATTGGTGGGTGGGATGGGGGAATGAACTATGATCCCAAAATCTCACATAAGTCTCCAACAAAGTAGGAAAAATAAGAAACAAATGGGCAGCAGCATATTGTGTAAG
>Ga0209208_10012715_pt1 | contig 10616 bp, 10 predicted proteins | sample S1TSphfallax_3_FD_187694 | JGI IMG/M metagenome (GOLD analysis project Ga0209208, IMG submission 187694) | Host-associated microbial communities from peat moss isolated from Minnesota, USA - S1T2_Fd - Sphagnum fallax MG (SPAdes) (version 2) | ecosystem: Host-associated > Plants > Peat moss >... | reverse complement strand
CCATGGAAATGATCGTGGCAATTACTCACCTTGTAATCAACTCCCAATTCCAAAACTTTCTAATCTTCCATAACAAAGGACTCTTACTGGTGAATACCATGGAACACTTCACAATCACAACTGCAAAACTGAATAAAGGATAAGAGCATGAACTAATTTTGTAAAACTGGTTGTGAAAATCATGTCAGATCCTTTTGTAGAAAAGAGCCAGCAGAATACTCTGTTTCTCAACCAGCACACCCTGACACTGCATGGAAGGCAGATAGACTCAGTCGCCAGTCTTTTGAGATGGAGCTGTTCCAGCAATGGGCGAGTCTGCAAAATACTCTTGTTGGTGTATGTTGACCCCATACTGCAGCAGCCAAAACCCCAAAACCAGTAAATATTGCTGTGACAAATCTAGAAAAGATGTAACCACGGGACAGGGCTGACGTGCAGACAGGTGACACAGAGTTACTTGAAAGAAACTTCTTGGAACAGGGCAACAGAGAAGACCTGAGATATAACATCCCCCATGTGCTGTATCTCTCTGGAACAAAAGTGTCCACAGTTTCACAGAAGTTTTGTGTAGAAAATGACAATTCCCCCGGTAATACATTAATGTTTTGCACCATCAAGAAGGTGAAAGGGGCTCAAGTAATCCAACCTCTCGTAAAGCAGCTGCCAGATCTTCTGCTGTTAATACAAGATGTTTGTCCTGCATTCTCCATCCCATTCACAGTCATATACATTTCCAGCAAATTACCCAACACAAATGCTCCAATCTTCAACCTACCATGTAATTAGCAACCAACATACCAAATTGACTCAGTTCAGCTTCCAGGCCATAAAAACTCTGTACTAAACTCAGGGATAATACAACAACAAACCAACATTTGATGCACACCATCCTATATTCAAAGAATATTCTTTTATTTCTGCATTAAGTTAAATGTCAAAACTATTCTTTGCAGAAGGCAGAGTTTGTTGAATTGTGAAAGAGTTTGAATAAGCACATTGATCCCACCTTTCCTTGCTGATGGCCTTTCTTGTCCTTTACAGCTGCAGCTTGCCTAATTTTGCAATACCTTTTCCACCCACCACCCACTTAAATACATTGTATAAATTAAGAACTTCTGAATACTTATAATCAAAGTCTGTCTGAATAGAAATTGTGAGATGACCTCATAGTAAGGTTAGAGAAATTTCTAACCAAATTTTAAGAGACTATCACGGCAAACTGGAGGAAAAAGAAAAACCCCTGACAAGAAATTAATAAAGGAAACCACAAATAAAAAGTGGTATGAACCATAGCAACAGCCTCTTGCAGGTCCAGTGACCATAAATAGCAACATGTGGTAGTGACTAGTTACTGCAACATTCCCACTGATGGCATATTTCCATTGAGTAGCCACACCTTCAACTTTGGAAGGTCCAGTTGCTTTCCATTGACATGGAATTCCAAAGCTGAAGGTGCAGCCTCTCAATGGAAAGATGCCCTGACTTCATCAACTCTTAACTCCCAGCAGTTGATATAGGCCAATGTCTGACATTGACCAAAATATGAGTTTCTACTTTCTTCAGGCAACAGGAACATGCAGCCATGATGAGGGCTAGCTCAATAAATGATGAGACTATAAAGGCAACAAGAAAGAAAGGAGCAAACTAGGGAAGAGAAAGCAGAGAAACCACACTCAGATTTGTGAAACTATGGCAAATGAGGGCAAACTGTCTGGAGGAGCTCAGTCACTTTGAAATTACTGTGGGAGAATTAAACCTGGCATAAACCTAGGTTTAATGTGGATTTTTATGGAACTTCCAGGCCACACAAAGAAAAGGAAGACAAGGCATGCACACATATCTATTTGATTGAACAGAAAACCCCCAAATAACAGTTTGAAGGCATGTGTTTCTGTCAGTTCCAGCAAAACCAAAACTAATACAACAAGAATGAATGTGGTCATAGCCCTATGAGTGTCACTCACAAAGGCTCTTCAGCATCAGGTTGATCAGATCTACTTCTCACACTGTCATATATCTCTGAACAAATCACAACCATTGTCAAGGATCCAGAAACTTACTGCAAAGCATCACTAGCAATTTCCCCGATGAACTTCTGGGCAGCTACGGACACAAGCCTTGTTCTGCACATTGACAATTATGGATATAAGCAGTTGGTGCAATATTTCACTTTCAATGGAAAAAATGAATTCCAATGAACTTGGGAAGGAACTAAGGCAATAATAGAGAAAGAGAGTGAAAGACACTAGGCTGAAGCATCCATCTCCCTGAACTAAAGACAGTATAGCTAGGGTAAGGATAGGGTAAGGATATTTACACACGGATGTCAGGACACTGAAATCCACTTCTGCTCAAGTAATGCTCGGCAAGCTCATCTGGAATCTGCCAATGATGCATATCCACAATGGCTCAGAAACAACAGCCAGCATCCTGAAACCATCACCACGGTACTAGTCCCTCAGCTCTTTCTCTCCGTGAGATGCTCAAGCAAGGAGAGACTCAAGATCCTTTACTTGAGAAGAGACTCAAGCCTCCTTTATCTTGGCTAACAATGTCCACCGGAATTACACTAGCAACAGCTCTTTTATGATTTCATGACAACCAGCTCAAGAAAAAACCAGACAATTTCATTCTCACCCGAAATTGCAATGCACAGGCTAACATGGCTAGTCTTCAAGCAGATTTGTAGGATCCTCCTCACAGAGAAAAAACAGTCGAAGTGGAATCTTCTCACCTAATCTATCTCAGTATTTGATTTCAAGCATTTCAAACACACAGCTAAACTGCGTCTTGCCAGTAAAAAGCAACATTGCTTGCAGTCGACATGAGACGATTACAAAACCCCGAAAAAACCCTGACAAATCCAAACCAAAAAAGAGCAAAGACGGAAATACAAGTCACGAACAACTCGGTTTACCATGGCTACATGGTCCAGAAAACGAAGAGAAGAAGGCGAGGACGGAGAAAAGTTGGTTGCCAAGCTCGAACCACGAAGAACACTAAAACGCCGCAATCCAAAAACCGCAAGAAGAAGAAGAAGAAGAAGCAAAGAAGAAGGAAACAAAAGTCGCTTACCGTAGGAGTGTAGTCGAGAAGGGAGGAGAGAAAGTCGATCAGGGCACCGTCATTGTGCACCTGTTGTAGCTGCTCCCCTGTTAAGGGCACCTGCTGCTGCTGCTGCTGCTCCGCCATTCCTCTTCCTGCCCCGTCCTCTGTTCTCGCGCCATCGGCGGACGCCGCGACAATTCCCCTTCTTCAATCTTCACGAGAGAGACGATCCCCGCAGATGAACCTCATCCTCAAAACGTAACCCATCTGATAACTAAGTGGGATTCCAACACCTATAACGATGAACGTGGCGGAACGTCATCGGGAAGTTATCGATGAGAATCCGTCTTGGGGTATGCTCCTCCCGTGGGCGGCTGGCTTCACGAGAACAAGGCGCGTGGACAAAAAAGCTTGTCTCCAAGGGAGTAGTAGGCTACCACCTATTGTACAAGCTCGATCTTTGGATAGAAACTTCGGTCCGCAGTTTAGATATACAACATTCTGATTTCGTTAAAACTGACAGAATTTTCACACGACCCTCAAAATGTTGATGGTGTGGGTTTTTCTCTGCAATCTCAAGCTCGATCTTTGGAGAGAAACTCTGGACAGCTTAGATGTGCAACATTCTGGTTTCGTTAAAACTGACAGAATTTTGACATGACCCTCAAAGTGTTGATGTTGTGGGTTTTTCTTTGCAATCTCAAGCTCGATCTTTGGAGAGAACCTCTGGACAGTTTAGATTTGCAACATTCATGGTCAAATATATGGTCATGGCATAGACAAAGAGAATTGTTGTCCATATCAACCATAGTCAAGTTTGCTATGATCTTAACTTCTTCAATGCAAACGGTGAGAAAATGTTCATAATAATGTAATGACCTTTGAATAATGCTTTCTTGTCTTGGAAGTTATCTTGGAATTGTTGTTTGTGACTTCTAGGATTATATTTCATCAATGTGCAAACTATACTTGTTATATTGTCCAAGTGTTTTAGGATTAAGCAATTGCTTATGAATTGGCTAATGTTTCAATATTTAACATCACCATGGAGGTTATTGAATTCCCCAATTTGCAATTATAGATTCAAATTGTGCATTTTTTTTTTTGGAACATGCGTATGCGAAGATGAATTGGCATGAATTTTTTTTGTGTGAAAAGATTGGCAATGGTTCAACATTTGTCTTTTGTTTAGTCAAATTGTGTTCATGCAAAGGTTTGGTTCTCATTTGTCTTTCTCCCTTTTTGTTTTTTATATTCTATTTTTTTCCCTATGGTCTATCCTCTCTTTTGATTTTTGTTTTTTTTTTTCCATTTATGTTTTCCCTTTAGTGGTGTTGGGTGCTAGCTAATATCATGGCTGAACCTTCTTGCTTTTGCACTTGCAATAGAAAGTCAATACCCAAAGTAGTGATTACATTAGTTAGTGTAGACCCACTAAAGGGAGTTGATGAAATTAGTAAGGAAGTTGTGATAGATATGTTTAAATGTACAAGCTATTATTGATGGTCTTTAAACTAGTGTGTTAGGAATTTTAATTTAATTACTTAGTTAAGTTCTAATTGTGTTAATGTTAAGTTGAGTTAACATAATTAATTGTGTTTTAGTTTGGAATTAGTTCATGTTTGACTGAAGTTTAAGTTATTTAATGTTTCGAACATGATCTTAAGTTGTGAGTTTTTGAATCACTTTTGATAATTTGAGGTTCTAAAACACATGATTTTTTATGTTTATGTTATACAATTTTTTTCCTATTTTCATAAAAGTGTTTTTGCACATGGTTTTGTGTTGTTACTTCTCATTTTTTGTTTTGGGCTTGGGTTTTCACTTGTTTGTAAGTGAATCATATTTTGATTTGGAAATGATGTATCAATAAAGTGGTCTATGTCATTTGTGATGTGTGTGCAGAAAGTGATAATTGTAAATGTCGACATGGTAACACATGATAAGTGAAAGGTTATAAATGTTTTTCATTAATCCGATTTTTTTTGTTCAATTTTTATTCTTTTTTATTATTTTGCCCTTTTATGGGTTTACTTAATTACAAATATGAATTTTTCTCAACACTCATGAAAATCATCAGTCTGATTGTCACGTAATGAGTTACAAAAGATTTATTTATGCACTAGCTGGTGTATATCCAAATTTGCCAAAAACATCAACCTCTTTAAAAGACTAAATAATGACCATGGATTCATGTTTTTTCAAAAAACACCCAATTTGTTGTTTTGTTTTGTTTTGTAGGTTGAATTCATGATGAAAACACAAGGTTCACGACAACCACAAATTGATTATTAATGATTTCAAACAATTATATATAGCAAAAACCTAAACATTGGAAAGGGGATTTGGTACTACAAACAACATGAATCAAGAAGAGGTGGTAGATGCCACTCAAGTAAACAATGTTTACATCATTTGGAATGTTATCAACAAAACTTGTTATTTTACAAAAATGATAATGAATCAAGATGAATTAATTACGTTTGTCAATGATTTCAATATTTTGTAGTTCGGTAGTTCATGGAAGTATGCAAAAGATCATTTAAATCTATGCATCTATATTCAAGAGACACCACAAATTTGAAGGAAGTGAATTTTCTCACAAGTTGCATGACAATATGTCCTAAGTTTTGTTATGTGACCTTCATAAAAGAATATTAGAAGATGTGAATCCTTAAGCCCAATGGTAAACAAAAGCATTCCATCCCCCAAAAAATGTAAGTAACAAAAGGCAAAAATATAATTTCATTGTTAGATTTATGTATTTGGATATTCTAAAAATTTAGCAAGTTAGGATTGTTAAATGTCATTGAAATCAAAAACTATATCTATTCTACTACCAAGGTTGTTAATCAAATGACCATATGAATAAATTTCCAAACAAAATCTTCAACTCAAGATATTTAGTTAATCAAGTAAACATAGATGTGTCATTGAAGGGGGTTAACCACACTTTGTCATATCATCATTTTGTTTGACCTTCATCTTTCTGTGTGATTTTTCCATGACAATGTTTTTCCTTTTTTCATTTAATTAAATTGCACTTGTATAACTTCAACCCCCTTGCCCAATTTTTCCTCGTCTTCACGTGTAATAATGTAAATAGAAAATCAATTTTAACATGTAAACTGAAGTTGAACTTTCACAAGTATATTTATAACTTTACACTAGGTATTTATAAAGCAAATTGCATTCACTTTGAAGGCAATTTTCATAACTATTGAAAATTAAATTATTCAATATTGATAAAAAAATTCAATTATATTTGCACATAGATGATTAAAATGACATATATTTTGAGATATTTCAAATTGAACTATGTAACCCATATGAAGAATGAGATGATTTTTCAATGTTCATGAATACACATTAGTGGCTTCATTTATAATTGATTGAATTTCAATTTTAACCCAAATTTAATGAACATTAATGATAGTTATTCTATGGATGAAATCCATAGTTTTAGTAACATATTTGAGCCAACACCTTGGAGGGAGGGGTGGGGTGTGATCATTAATTTCAACTAAATTTTGTCTATATTGAAGTTATATAGTCAAAGTCATGAGGGCCTTGAAAAGGTGCCATTGAAAATATGATTTGTCAAAGTTGTGGCCATTTTGGTATATATTTTTTTAAATATAATTTTTTTATTATAATAAATTTATAATTGATATGATGTTTTAAATTGATTTCAATTAAATTTTGAATTAATTTCACTTCAATTTTTATATTTGACTTAAATTTTCATGTCATTTATTTAATTGTTCTAGGCCACATCCAACCCAAATGTCCATCCTAAGTGGTTTTTGGTCCATAGGTAAAATTTTAACCAAATTTTAGATGATAATTTTTAAGAAGCTAAGTTGTAAGGCTAGGTCAATCTTGTATTCACATCTTTCATGTAATTTCATCCATATCCCTTTTCACATGTGGCTTTGAATGATTTCAAGACAAAAAAAGGTGGATTGTAAAAGTGATATTATTAATCTCTTTTATTTTGCAAGGAAAGAACTATAGAGGGGTCTAAATTTCCCCCATCTTCCTTTTAACTCACATGGTATGTAATTAGTAGGGTGATGGTCACAAGACAAATTGATGTGAACTTGATTCAAAAGGACAAGAAAGTTTTAACATTGAAATGGAATGATGGCATCATGCATGTGGAAGCTAACAACAATGCATAAGGTGGTGATAATAATATTTTATCATTTAATATTGGATTTAGTTGATTAATGGGACCTAAAAATAATAATGTCATGCTACCAAGAATACAAGTTTTGGAAGTTGGATGAAGTGTATATCCAAAAGTTTGAAGAAATATTAAATGACAACCAAATGGAAAACATATATTTTTTGCCACATTGTGAGGATATTGAGGATTAAGATCATAATGGGATAATGAATAAGATTTTAACTATTTTATGAAATATCCTTTTGATTGTTCCCCTTTTTCTTCGTCCAATATGAAATAGAATAATGCCATCAATATGAAGGCAATTATAAAAAATCATGTTAAAATAAACAAATGGTTTATCATGAAAGAAGAATGACAGTGACCATGATCTAAAGGTTTTCATGATTTTCGTCTTTGTTTAGTGGAGTATATATGAAAGGAAAATAGTGTTCAAAATGATTAGTTATTTGAAAAGATTAAACATTTTCATCAACAATGAGGTTGGTGCATTTGTTTCTTACAAAACCATATATATATATATATAAGTCTTGTAACTTGTACATGTAAATTGTTTACAATTAATTTGTATGTGAATTTGTCCTTTTAGATTGTAATTTAACTATAAAAATTACATATAGTTAATTTAAAAAGTTGGATATATTTAGTTTAATATGTGATTTATCATATTATGTTGAATCATCATTGATTGATGAATCATAAGATAATTATTAGCAAAATAAAGTTTGATGGTTCAAATTTTATAAATAACGAGTTATTTGATTAAGATAAGTAAATATGTCTATAGGAAGTTGTTTGTTTTGTTTCCCTTTTGTTTATTGTTTAAGGTGGTGTGCATGCTTGTATTGACATAAAATTGGACAATAAAAATGATGTATTATGTTTAATGTTGGTGATTTCATAAACAATTTCAAAGATTCAACTTCATTTGATGGTATCATGAAGTTTTTCAAACATTACTTACAATCAAGGTTGTCAAAAATGATGCAACATGATGTTTTTCCATCAATTGCCATGTCATCATCATGACAAATGCATCAATTTTTTTGGTCATGGGTGACATTGACCAAATGCTCCTACACAATTTTTTTCAATTTTTTCCCCCAGGACATAAATTTGGTCACCATATGGATTAAAGTGAGCTTAATCCCAATCCTTGTGGAGACCCTAATCCCACCTTAATTAACCTTGGTCCGTGTGATGATTGGATTTCAATTCCAAAAAAAAATCTTTCACTAAGATCTTTAGAAAACAAATACAAAATTGTGATTATCAAGATGGCACTTGAAATTCAAGTGTTGCATTTAAACAATCAAGATTTTTTAATTATATTTTTACATATATTTAGAAATATGCTTGTAGACTAAAATCCAATCACCACATGGACTGTAGTTGTGGGTGGGACATGGGTGTCCATAAGGATTAAAATCAAATCCACCTTGGTTCCAATTCGATGGCAATTAGAACTTAGTTTTGAAAAAATAAATTTCAATTAAAAATATTTAATAAAGAAATCCAAACCATGCATATGTGGTGAATGAATTCTAGTCATCATTTTTCTTATCGATATGTATTTATTTTGAAAATTTTAAAAGTTTGTTAAGACTAAAATCTAATTGTCACAATATTGAAATTGGGGTGAATTTGGTTTTAATCCCCATGCACACCTTGATCCACATGGTGATCAAATTTCAATCTTGAAAATGAAAAAATGAAAAAATTGAAAAGAAACCTTGATTGTTGAAATGATGACCAAAATTAAGTTGCTAAATGTGGATGGTCAATATTTTGGTTTTTTTGGGGATTTATTTCTAATTATTATAAGGACTTAGACCTAGGTCCATCCCTTGTTTACCTTGTTTGATTTTTATTTCACAAAGAAACTAGCTTTGTCAAGATGGTGACTAAATTTTTTTCAATACGTCTTAGTAGTTTAAATTTTTGTTTATTTCATGATTGAATTTTAATTACCATACTAAACCCATGTTTCCCAATCATCATGGCTTTCAATATTATGTGGTGATTGAACTTTGGTTCTTGTTGTGGTGACTAATTTCATCCTTATAAAAAAAAACTTTGACCTAGGTTGATTATAAGATAATCTCAAATTGATCTGACATCAAGTTGTGTTGTTATCAAAATTAACCTAACACGATACAATTAACATTGATAACCATGTTTGTGGTAACATAACATGTAATCCAAATGTTTGGTAATTTACTTGCAACATGTTGATAATGAATTTAACATTTTGTGATTTATTAGTTGACGGAATTTTTAAAAAAAAATAAAAATAAAAATCTAACATACTATATAATTTCGGTTTGCAAAACCCATTTATTCCTATAGTTCTATTTTGGAATTTCAAGTTTGAATTCACATGACAACAAGATAAGACCATATGTGTGGAAACCAAGAAAAATTTAGTCAAATAAGAAGTGTATCATTTTAAACTAAAACATCTTGTGATTGAATACATGAATTATTGGTTCATTTTGTTTAAATTAAAATCAATAATCATTTTTGTGTTTGAATTTGTAGATGAAGTTTTGATGTCCAACTATACATGGACTTCAACACTTTTTGATGATTAAAATTGATTTGTCTTTAACAATATATTTTGCTAAATACAATTCATTCTTTTTGACCATGATGATGCCACAAATTGCCATAGAGGTTGTTCTTGAAACCCATTAACATTGTCATCATTTGCCTTAATTGGTCCCTACTTTATACATCTAGCATAATTACCTTATAAGAGCTATGGCACAACGGAGATACAAAGTTTTATATCGGAAAGTCCTACAAATGTTTAGGCATTCATGTTTTTTGTTGAAGACATTGATTGTCTTGGTTTTTCTTACTTTACAATGTCTTATGACATAAATATTATTCTAAGTTAATAATCTTATCATAGAAATAAAATTATAGGATTCTCTTATTGTTGAGGTTCACCTTATATTTTATTATGCCTTAAACACCATAAGAGAAAAATACATTATTTGTATATTTAAAATTCAAATGAGCTTGTGTCTCCTTTATATTTTCTTGTGCATGATGGGTAACATTATTCTTGCTTTCAATAAACATATCAAAAATTTTGTTTGAAGCAAATGAATAAGTTGAATGTTATAAACAACCTAATTAAAATATTATCATTTCTTTTAGATCTACAATTAGATGTCCTTCAAATTTGAAAATTAATAGCGTGCATTTGTTTGGTCAAATTTAGTTTGATTATATAGGTGCACTAATGAGGAGAATTCATCAATTAAGTGGTTTACGTATCAAATATTGCAAGCGAAGACATACAAGTTTGGAAAGGCAAGTCACAATTTTATTCCTTGTGTTTGAGCTTGAAATTTCTTGTGATGTG
>Ga0209208_10012714_pt1 | contig 10616 bp, 8 predicted proteins | sample S1TSphfallax_3_FD_187694 | JGI IMG/M metagenome (GOLD analysis project Ga0209208, IMG submission 187694) | Host-associated microbial communities from peat moss isolated from Minnesota, USA - S1T2_Fd - Sphagnum fallax MG (SPAdes) (version 2) | ecosystem: Host-associated > Plants > Peat moss >... | reverse complement strand
ATGCCCAATGCGAGGGCATTTTCGATATCTACGCTTCAAGACCTTTCCAATGACACCAAGAACACCCCAATGCGAGGTGTTTTGGGTCCTGCTGTCGAGCTCTGAACATTCGGGAGTCCCGGAGGAGTCCAAATCCCCAACTTTTCCAAGTGTTGGGCTTCACCCCCACACTTGGCCAAGTTAGGGTTGCGACAGTGTCCCTAAAAGAGAACTAACCACTTGAGTGGTTTATTTTGATGCAGATTCAAGCTTGATCAACTAATACCTCTTCCTAGTGTAATCCATGGGCTCCCAACTCGACCCTCTACCCCTTTCTAGAGTTGGAAGCCGGGAGCGTGCCTCTAAGTTTCAACTTCCGCAACTTGACTTTGTGAAACCCTCAAGTTGGTTTCACTTCGTGACTTGGGAGCGCGTCATCGTTGCTTGTTGGAGCGGGGAAGCGGGCGCCGCCATCGCTAGGGTTCGGCTTGCATTTGAATTTTCCGAAACCTTACCGCGCGCTACGCCCAGCTTTCCTAATCCTATCAGCTATAAGAAAAAATTCATTGAGTCTAGAAATCTAAAGATCATCAGGCTCTGAATGAATATTCATCTTTACCATCGAGAAGCACTCAAGAATTGATCAAAAAGAGGTGCATTGTGTTTAGAAAAGAGTGGGTTTCTCTAATACGCGCCCCGAGAGCGGAGAGTCCAACGCACGGACAGAGAGACGCAGAGAATACTATATGGGGGAAGGTAGTGACTTCCCCCGAGTCCGGGCCGTGGTGAATCTTGTGAGTCCAGGGTTGCCCATGGCTTGTCCTAGCACTAAAGGTGCTTCAGAATGTGAAATAACCAACTTGTTGGTTGGTTTGATGTAGGTTTGAGTAAGTCACTAAAGCTTGTCCCTCTTCCTAATCCCATCCCGAAGCTTTAACACACCCTTCTACCCCTTTTAGTGCTGAGAGCTAGAAACGTGCCCCGAATTCCAAACAATTTCATTATTTGACCGACTTGGACCCAACTTGGGTCCAACAAGGAACTTGGGAGCGCGTCATTAAAAGTTTGTTATTATACCATTTTGATTAGGTTTACACACAAGGACAAAAGAAATTATGTGATTATTAATGAATTTCATTAATTATTCATAAATTCAATTAATTATTAATGATTTTGATTTATTATTAGTAAATTCAATCAACTATTAATTAATCACCTATTCGTAACAATAGGATGTTCAATAAAAGATTGATCACTTTCACTATGATAAATTTTTCATTAAAAATCTAATGAAACACAAAATGAACTTGGACACATATTCATGTAGTGCTCCCATGTACCCAATCCCTAAACCCAACCAATGTGATCACTAAATTAAGGTAATTCACATAAACTATTTAAAATTTAATTTAATCCCGTTTCATCCTAAATAAAAAAATTCATCTTTCGTTAGTCTGACTTTAAGGATGCCTAGAACAATGGATGAAACAATAAATAAGGGTCAAACTAGGCTGCATATAGGTATTACTTTAATGGTAACTTTACTATTCTAGATTTTTTCTTTCTTTCTTCCTAAAATTCCATGTGTATTCCATTTGCCAAAGGGCTACACTTTCATAATTTATTTAAAAATAAAATTAATCCCCAATTATCTTAAATTGAAATTTTCATCCCTCGTTGGGTTGACTTAAAGGATACCTAGAAAAATGGATGAAACAATAAATAAGGGGCCAAATTAGGCTAGCTACAACAAAAGGTGTCCTTATATGCCAAATGATTTCACTAGATTTTGAGTGAATTCATTGGTCTTAGTAAATAAGGACTAGTTGGAAAGTAGTGAATTCAGGTTTAATGACTAGGGACTAATGAACTACATTCACATTTTGTAATAGTGCACATTGCATCTAAATATTACTTTAATGATAACTTTATTATTTCAAAATTTTTTTTTTTTTTTTCTTAATTCCTTAATGGGTATTACTTTTATGTGTAATCCATCCGCCTAAGGGCTATTGACATGCCCTTCCATTTAAAAGATGTCTTAAGTAGATGCATGCCTCATATTGAAATCGCCTTAGTGGGGCAATAAGGTGATATGAGAATTAGGCCATAAATGGTTTTACAAGGTCTAGATGGGCTAAGGCAAAGCTTAGGCTTTGTCAGCCAAAGGGGATGAATGGGGGTTATATTCAAGATTATGGTGCAAGGCACCATCCCCTTAAAACTTTCAACAAAGGATTCAACATTATCTTGGGTCGCCCCCAAGGGGGCAAACCCTTAAATCGTTTGGGACGATTAAAAATTGTCCTTTTAAAGCTTCAAAGTTCAAATCTTGAAAGAAGGTTAGCCTTGAAACAACTTAGGTTGTTTCAACTTAAGTCCATTACACCAACTCTGGGACTTGGTCTCAGAAGGCCTTCAAATCAAGCCATCTGATTCAGTTTACGACCATGTGGTCCGACTTTGGAATTGGGCCTAGGCTAGCTCCAAGTTAGAATAAAATTTAGTTTCGATAGTAGGGTTTAACAAGTCTAAGTAGTGAGACTAAGTAGCGAATTTGAGTTCATCCTAAATGGTTGGGAATTTGGGATTAACCAAATGTGCCATGGGGTGCGCAAGTACTAGGAGCTAAAGGAGTCAACATGAGAGGAATTTGGTGAAACCCATGGAGTGCAAGGTGGCAAACGAGAAAAGGCATGTCATATAATATTAGAGTTAAATCTTGTTCTGGCAGGGTGTGAAGATGGGAGAAGAGGTAGTGCTTGGGCCCCTTGTCACAAAATGGATATGGCGATAGTCAAAACAGAAAAAGCTGCTTCAAAGGAAGCTCGTGAGGCCAAGAAGTTGGACAAGCAAGTGGCGGTAATGAATTAGGTTCTACCAAAAAACTTCCCAAAATACCAAAAGGTGAAAAAGAAGAGATTTCCAAGCCCCTCAACCCCAAAAGCAAGGAAGGATGGGCATTACCAGAAAAGGAATCTTCCAAGGGGGAAGCCTCCAAGGACAATGTCCAAGTGGTGGAACAATTTGGTTCCACCTTTGATTATTCGAAATTAAATGAAAAAGAAAATTCAGAAGCGATTAACATCCTGAAGAAGCCAATTAAGGCTTCAAAGTGGATGGAAGAGTCTAAAAGAGCCTAAAAGGCTCAAGCGGCCCAAAAAACACAAGCAACAAAAAAGGACCAAAAGGCGAGGCTATGGCTTGAGGCTGAAAGGATCCTCCAAGCCTTAAGAAAGGCAGCTTGGGTGGAGTTGGAAGCAAAATGGGTTAAAATTAAGGCCCAACAAGTAGAGGAACCCCCTTTTGCATTGTCCATGAATGCCATGGCAAAAGCCTTAAAGGTCTTGCATGACTTAAAATGAAAGGGAAACCAACATGCAACTTTCTCTGGAATTAAAAAATGGTCATTAGGAAAAGGGGACGAGGCTAAGCAAGGAGGCCACAAAGGCCATGAAGAGCTAGATGCTAGATCCTTTCATGGGAAAGGATACCAAAGCAAAAAAGGTTAGGCGGTGGGCTCCAAGTGGAAGCCTATTTTGAATCCCAAGTGATCAACATGGATGTTGATCGACTTAAGTCAGCACAATCTCTTCTAAGAAATCATGCCTTAAAGTTGTGGATGGCACAAAAGGATGTCGAGCCAAACCTAATGGGGAGTTTGCCTTGGAGCACATTCAAAGCCAAATTGAATGAGAGGTTTACACCTCACAACTAGATCCTAAAGGATGGGTTCTTACTTTTGAGCTTGCACCAATCTGATGAGCCTAGAACAATGGGAAGGTATGTTCAAACCTTTGATCATTATTGAACATTGTTCCAATGAAGGAGGAGTATGCACAAAAGGTGGTTTTCTTACATGACTTGTAGCCTTGGGCTTGCAATGCCATCTTGCAAAGAAGTGAGGTCCTCGTAACCTATCAAAAGATGATGAAAGTTGCGGAATGCATGGAAGATGACTCCATGCACAAAGGCAAGAACACCACGAGTTTCACAACTCACCATGAAGGTGAATATTATAAGTGTAGCACAAGTTGTAAGTTGCCCGATGAGGGGCCAAAAAAGGAAGTGGGATAAAAACCCACCCAAGAACAAGGGAATTATAGCAAAAAAGAAGTTGTAGGATGTCACAAAATTCAGTGTTTCAACTACGAGGAGTTGGGACACTTTGCCAAGGACTACAAAAAGGTAAATCATGATTGCGCACAAGGGGGGTTTGTTGCAAAGGCAAGTGTGGGCAAGTTGGGCCCCAATTTAATCATGTTTAGGTTCAAGGTAGAACCAATGGGGTGTTGTGTCTTTTGGATTCAGGAGTGTGGGCATTTGTTTGTGAGCCCAAATGTTAATTCAAATGGGTGGCCACAAACATGGCCAAACCCATCAAGGTCCATTTAGCACAAGGAGTCGCAACACCAACAAATGAGGTGGTGTTGGGGTCATTTTGGAATGTGACAAGGTGAAGTTTGTGGAGAACTTCACAATTTGCGCTTTAGATGGCATAGAGTCCATCTATGGGAACACCTTTCCAAACGTTTATTGTGTGGATGTTTTCAAAGGAAGCTCTAGATTAAAAGTCATTGCTAGGCTAGTATATAGGTATACTAGTTTAAAAGTTGGATACCAAGCTAGTTTAGCTAAGCTAGGTATTCATTTGGTCTCCTTGCAAAAGTTGTAGGAGATTTCATTTTTAATTATTATGCGTGTGGATGGATATAATTCCAAGTCTAAAGCCAAAGGCGTCTTGGCCTACTTGTATTTCCAACACAATTTATAAATTTTTGGACGTCTTAATAAACGACCTCCCCAAACATGTACTTCATTCTTGTAATGTGGACCATAAAATCGAAGTGGTGCCTAGGTCGACACCACCTTCTAAATCACCTTATTGGCTTAATATAAATATAAGAGCTCAAAGCTTAAATAAACAATTTGATGGAACGAGGATACATTAAGCCAAACAAATCACCTTATTGATCACCCATTTTGTTTGTAGATAAAAAAGATGGGAAATTATATTGGAAACAACTTGAAAACAAGCAAGAAATGAAATATTTTGGTTCATGAAATGGAACAATTGTATTAATTAATAAAAAGATTACAAAGGTTGTATCCTTCAATGCTACAATCACAAAACTATGATTTGCAACAACTAATAATGCTTGGAGGTTCAATGTGTTAAAAAACCATGAAAGGAGAGAATGAAAAATTATTCAAAACCACTCCACTATATACTATCTCCTAACCTTAAAGTAGCCACCACTTAATCCTAACTTAGCCATTGCCTAACCCTAGCCACTACTAAACCCTAACCCTAGCCATCGCCAAGCCCTAACCCTAGTTGCCAAACCCTAGCCCTAACCTTAGCCGCCGCCAAGCCCTAAATAGTTTCCATTTTAAAACCTTAGTCGCCACTATTCAACCTAACCTAACTACTATAAAGATGAAAATATTATTCATCCTTTTGATGAATGTTTAACACATTCATCAACATTGGGAATTAGAAACGAATAGTATTTTAACAAATTATGGGTGTGCATAGTTTATCACACCTTGAACAAAATCACCATTGAGAACAATTACCCTTCGCCCAAAATTGATGATTTATTTGATCGTTTAAATGGGGCTTCTTATTTTTGTTGGATTGATTTGAAGTGAAGCTATTATCAAATTCGTGTGGAGGATGCAAATGTGGAAAAGACAACCATGATGACAACGTATGGTTTTTATGAGTTATTGGTCATGTCATTTAGGTTGTGTAACGCCTTGTTATTTTCACAACCTTGATGAATTTGATTTTTCATAAAATGTTAGACAAATTCATAATCATCCATATAAATGATATCTTGGTGTATTTTAAATCTATGGAAGAACATGTGACACATTTGGAGTTTGTGTTGCAAAAGTTCAAAAAAACAAGTTATATGCCAATTGGGCAAAGAGCGAGTTTGTAAGTCCAGAGTTAGATTTCTTAGGACATGTGTTGTCTTGGGAAGGGGCGAGGCTCAACCCAAGAAATTTGAATCAATTAAGGAATGGCAAAGCCGAGTTTTGGCAAAAGGGATAAGGTCATTCCTAGGATTGACCAATTCCTATAAATCTTTCATTAAAAACTTTTTTACATTGGCAAAACCACCCACTGATCTCTTAAAGAAAAAAGGCTTGTTCGAATGGGAGGACGAACAACAAAGTTTTTTTGACCTTTTAAAAAGAAAGTTATCGTCAACACCAATTGACGCACCCCCAAATTCCTTGAAAGACTCAAATGCAAGTCTGAAAGTGGAAATAATGGAAAAATGAATTGGGGTAGACTCCTTAACCTGCAACACTCTAGGGGTAAAAGGGCATGCAAGAGCTCCAGGTTGGGGACTTAGATAAGCGATAAACACGTCAATTATTCTATGGACTTGCACAAACCAAACAACAAGTTGGTTAATGCATAGTTGAAACACTTTTGGTGTATAGACGAGCCATGGGCATACATAGATTCACAAGATTCATCATGGCACAAGACTCACCATGACCCAAACTTGGGGGAAGCCACCACCTTCCCCTAATAGTATTATTTGTGTCTAGCCACAAGGCTCCACACAATTGTCATTTTTCTCGGGACTTTTAAGTTGGGAGTCTCCAAATTCCCAAAATTGGGACTCATGCCATTTTGGATGCCTATAATTTTTTGTAAAAAACTACGATTGATGTGAGGTTTAAAGCAAAGTTATAGCCTTCATTAAGAACTTTTCAACTATATGTGACATGCCCCTTGCACGCATGTAATTTAGGGCAATTCTTGACTTTTAATGGTCGAAAGTTTAATTGACATTTTGATTTCCGGCCCTTCATTCGGCCATAATTTGTGTTGTAAGTATTCAAATGGATCATGCGAGCCCATTTTAGACATCTACGTCTTAGATTTTTCCAATGATATAAGAAACTTTTCAATTTAATGAGTTTGGCCCCCTTTCAAATCTTTATTTGAAAATCTAAGATTCCATAGGCATTCCAATTCCCAAAGTGGGATTTCACTTGGGAATGTTTGGGCTCATTCCCTCACACTCTCTCGCATTCCTAGGAATGTGAACATGACTGCTAGGTTGCATTTTTGGCCCTCACCTTTCCATGCCCCTTGTCCTGGTTATGAGCCCAAGGCTAGGGTCGTGACATTGGTGTTATGATTCCTGGATTTTGTGAATGCTTTTGAAATGCACATGAATGCAAGTGATTTTGTGATAGGTGGGGTCTTGATGCAAGGACACCTAATTGCCTTTGAAAGTAAAAAACTGGTAAGGGTCTAATTACAATGGCCAACTCAAGAAAACGAGTTGTTTGTAATAATGAATTGTTTGAAGGCATCATAACATTACCTAGGCTCTCATAAGACTAAAGTATTCATGGATAATGTGTTTTTGAAGTATTTTGAAACCCAACCAAGGGCCACGATGAAACAAATGTGATGGCATGACACCTTGGCCCTTATGGACATCGAATTGATTTGTAAACTTGGCAACGACAATGTAGTGTTAGATGCGTTAAATTATAGAGAGGAATACCAAGGGGAGATGCCTTGGGAGAGAATTAAAATCCTTCGAACCATGTTTGTAGTAGAAAATGATCTAGAAAAGAAGATATGAGAAGCGTATGCAAAAGATTGTTTAACATAAAGTTATTTTAATGACTTGTGCCCAAAAAAAAGGTGAAAGGGATCACCTTCCTAGACGGATTGCTAAGATGGAAGCAATCACAAGTCTATGTGCTAGAGGGAAAGTTGCGCATCAAGATTATGCAAAAAGTGCCTATGGTGGAACACCTTGGTGAGAAAACAAGGGAATTTGGGGGAAACTTTTTATTGGCCCAAAATGAAAGAAAACATTGAACATTATGTACGCACATGTGTAAAGTGCCAAAGTACCAAGTTGATACATAAGAAGAAGTTTGGGTTATATAAGCCCTTCCCAATCCCATCGAGTTCATTTGAAAGTGTCTTAATGAACTTGATGACATGTCTCCCAAAGTGGCAAGGGACAAATGCCATCTTTGTGGTGGTAAATAGGTTCTCAAAATTAACGAAGTTTGCACTGACCTAAATAAATGCCACAACAATGGGGATGGCAAAACTATTTTTCAACATGTGGGTTTGGCATAATGGGATGTTGGAGGTCATAATGAATGATTGGGATGTAATTCACATTGATATTTAGGATGTTGTTTATTAAGAAAACGAGGACAAAGTTAAATTTTTGCACCGCTTTCCATCCACAAACTAATGGCCAAATAGAAAGAGTGAATGGGATATTGAATCAATATCTTCATAATTATATCGTTGACGATCATAAGGATTGCAACGACCATTTAAGCTTGGTGGAGTTTTGCTACAACTCCACAAAACACCCAACCACAAAAATGAGTCCTTTTGAGTTGGCCTTGGGAGTTGAAGCAAAACAACCCATGGATTTAGCCATTGTTTGAACAAGAAACACTCATTACAAGGGCAGTAAGGAGGCTAAAGAGATGGCCAAGGAATGTGTAAAGAAGAAATCACAAACCATCAAGGCCTTAGAAAAGGCGCAAGCAAATTATGAAAAATAAACTAACAAATCACGAAGGCACATAGAATTTGAGGTGGAAGATTTAGTGTGGTTAAACATAAAGGACTTTAAGATGCTAGAAACTTTGGGGAATACGTTTGTTCCAAAGTACACATGCCCTTATTAGATTATTCCTAAACCCCACCTTGATGTGTGTATTTTACAGCTGCCAATGACATTAGTAGCTCACCCAACCTTCCATGTGTCCAAGTTGAAATCAGTTCATGAAGATTTTTAAAGAAGGACCAAAAATGAGCCTATCACCCAAGATTTGACCTCATCGAGCATAAGCTTGTAAAGGAAGTGGAGTGCATCCAAGCCATAAGACAGACAAGGTGAATTAGCAAGCAATACCTAGTCAAGTGGAAAGGATGTCACCCCAAAGAGTTGTAATGGTGAAGCTCGTTCATTTAGATCATTTGTCGGAAATGTTCAAAAAGTTTGAATGACAACGTGGCCACAAGATGGGCAATAGAAAAACGCATAAGGATAAATCCAATACATCAACATAACATTGATGAGGACATCAACCTCCAAAAGGCCCCCGAACAAAAGTTAAAAAAATGAGCGTATATTTATTTTGAAACTAGGGCAAGACAATAATTGGTTAGAGGTCAAGATATATGAAATGGGGTAGACCATGGAAGAAGTAAATGAAGGTTGAGTTGAAGTGACGACAACCAAAAAAATGGACCTAAGGAATTGAATTTGAAAGGAAAATTTTTAAAAGTTTGATCCAGTGAGATTGGGGTAGGGATGTGCGCACAATAAATGGCATGCCCCCAAATTAATAATAAGCTTGTGGGAGCAAGGTTTCTAATGCATGGAATTGCGAACCATGTCCTTTTAAGGCAAAGGGGCCTGATTTGGTTAAGCCCAAGTCGACAAAATCTATTGACATGTTTTATAGTCATACCTTGGTGTGGTTACCCATGGTCATTGAGAGAACATGCCTAGGCATAAGACTTAACCTTCAAGTGTGTTTTCAAGGGGGTCAAATAAGGGGACTATCACTTGGTAAGATAAGTGAACCCAAGAAAGGCACATGGTGCAATTTAGTGGATTGACATACATATGGACAAGAAAATTGTTTAAGAATCCTCTTAGATGTAAAGGAAAGGAACCTTGGATTTGAATAATACCTAAGTCAATAACTAATTATTTCCTTAAAGGCTTGAGGTAAAAAAGTTGGCAAAAGGTGTGGTTTACCATAACAAGGGCGACATGTGCATTATGTTTATAACGACATAGACCTTTCAAAGGTGGGGGTGAATGACATGCCATTTCGCTTAAAATATGTCTTAAATGGATGCATACCTCATATCGAGATCACTTTAATGGGGCATTGACATGATATATGTCACAACCCTAACTTGGCCAAGTGTGGGGGTGAAGCCCAACACTTGGAAAAGTTGGGGATTTGGACTCCTCCGGGACTCCCGAATGTTCAAAGCTCGACAGCAGGACCCAAAACACCTGGCATTGGGGTGTTATTGGTGTCATTGGAAAGGTTTTGAAGCGTAGATATCGAAAATGCCCTCGCATTGGGCATTTGGACATCTGTCGCCCAAGTTATGGGCAAAAGAAGGGCCGGGAGTCAAACTGCCAGTTTGACTCCCGACCACTAAAAGTCGGGAATCGACCTCTTCCCGAAGTCCGAATTGGGAGTGCGATACGTCGTTGGAAAGATCTCGACGAGAGCTACAAGTTCGGTTCAGACCTTGTTGCGATCCGATCTCACAGTCGGGAGTTATGAGCTCCCAAAGTCCCGGGACTCCATTCGGGACGATTTCGGAACAACTTCGGGACTCCATTTCGGGAGTCTCGGGAATTTGTGCCATTTGGATGTAGCCCCCACGAGGCGTCGCAGAGTATATTACAGGGAGTATGGTGGTGGCATACTCTCGAGCCCGGGGTGTGGTGTGTCCAAGTGAGTTCGAGTGCTCGTGGCTTGTCCCTACACCAAAAGGACCCAGAATGGATTCTAACCAACTCGTGTTGGTTTGTGATGCAGGTTCGTGTAATCTAAAAGCTTGATCTCTTCCTAGTCTAATC
>Ga0209208_10012713_pt1 | contig 10616 bp, 9 predicted proteins | sample S1TSphfallax_3_FD_187694 | JGI IMG/M metagenome (GOLD analysis project Ga0209208, IMG submission 187694) | Host-associated microbial communities from peat moss isolated from Minnesota, USA - S1T2_Fd - Sphagnum fallax MG (SPAdes) (version 2) | ecosystem: Host-associated > Plants > Peat moss >... | reverse complement strand
CATCTCAACATTGCTTGTGATCATCATTGTGGATCTCTCTCCATGCATGATGTAGCATGGCCTAAATGCAGTCAATCTCTTGCAATCACAAAGCATCTGGAATTCCAGGGTGGAAGGGAAAAAAGCACAAACACAGCTTTACAAAACCAAGTTGGAGAAGGTCTGCAAGTCACTTAAACCGATAAGGGCACAGTTGGTATGTCTTTCTTTTCTGTCATTTGACACTGCCTTGCAAAAATCTAGTGTAGCAAAGGTACATACATTTTCATGGTTCATGTGCCGCAAAATCTTGATTTCCCGTAATGTTCGCTTTGCATCGATCCTATTAGCAAATGCATTTCCAATTTTCTTGATTGCCACATCTTCTCCTGTCTCCCTGTTTACTGCAGAGCTGCAAGCAAAACAAGAAGTCTTCAGTACAGGTTCTGGTCCTTTCTAAGGTTGAGAATCAAATAAACTTGTTACAATGAGCCTACAAAAAGAGTAAGTTTGGTCAGAAATAATTTCACAAGAACTCAGCAGCCTTCAGCTCTGGAAAGTCAGGGTAGGAAGTCTCAAAGATGTCTTCTTAAACCAGTTCAACTCTGGATCAACATTACCTGCAAGGATTTTGTATATGCATGTGCAACAGTTTCATTAACCTACAATGCACAAGAGAGAGACAACCTGTATGACTGCTATCTGTCTGGAGAAGGAGGAACAACAGAGCACCAGTTGAGAGTCATGAATTATGTTGTTTTTCCAGCTCATTTTCCAGATCACCTCAGAGAAAGCAGTGATTGACAACTTTTATGGCTGAAAATCCTCTACAAGAGCTTAGTGCTTTTGGGATGGTTAGACACTTCACCAGACTCAACTGATCCAACAATATATTTAAAATTGGCTTGCTACTTAAGAAAACCTATGGCTTTGCTTTTCTCCCACTATCCATCTGTCAAGTGGAGGTGGTAGAGAGAAAATGAGAGTTCTAGGTCAAAGAGGGGAAAGGACTTCTGGGTGTGGAACACAACTTTAAGCTTCTCCGTTTGTACAGGGTCTTCAATACTAAACTGTTTGGAGGATGGAACAGATTCAGAGTACGAGTCCCAACTTGGTAATTGAAAGAGCCTGGAAGAGCTGAGCCACATGCAGAGAGAGAGGGGCAGATAAATGGAGGTGCACAGTTGCAGGTGATCCCATCCAGAAGGAGAGAAAGAAACCCTGCTCTCACAACCTTCGTCACTTTGACAGTGAAGATGAGAACTTGCTACACACCACCTTGCTGAGATGGTGCAGCTGCCCTTTGGCACAAGACCTTTGTGAGTTCATCCAAAGCAGCAAATCGGCAAGCTATGTAGCTGGTATTCCCTTGCAAGAGGAGAACACTTCTCCAGAGATCAGGAAGCCCCCATGCACAATATACACTGATCTGGCCACTGGTCTAAGACAAGAGCCTAGTAGGTACCCCTAAGTCTCAAGACCAGAAGACCATAGAACAAGCATTGAGAGAGATATGGAATAATTAGTTCAAAACCTTTGCGATCCCACTTTTGCCCCAATACTCTGGCCTTTAAGAACTGGAGAAGAACTTTGGAAGGAAAGTGGTAGAGTGAAAAAGAGAGAATCTTAAACTTCGATGCAATTGGACAACTGCAAAATGAGCAAGAGTCCAGCACAAGGGGCCAAGAAGCCTTCAAAGCTGCTGTTACTAGTCTTGGAATCCAGGAGAAAAGAGCACTGGGAAACTTGAAAGCTATATTCAGTCAGTGCCTTGAAAAGAGAAAGAAGAAGGAATCTTCAAAATCTCCATCAGGATGTTGAATTTCAAGAGTGGTTGCGAGAGAATTGAGAACTTTCGGATGATGGTTCTGTGTGATACTCATGCGATACTCATCCTCCACAACTACAACCTTCAGAAAGAGGACCGTAAGTACGTTATACCAAGTCTAGTAGACGATGTGTGCACATGTATGTTCATTGCTCTAGGCCATATAGAGTCCGGCACCGCAAGTCCCAGAGAGACTGATGGAGAAGATGTGTTGCTGGAATAAAAGAAAGCATGGGCAATTTTACAATTCCACGCACAGAATTCTACAGACAGACTATGAGGCAGCAGGAATCAGGTACTATATGAGAGATGATGGCACAGCAAAACCAACGGCAGCAGCAGGACCAGAATCACTTCAACGATTGAAAATTCCGGTCGCAACAACAACGTTGATCTTCACATACTAACTATCTTATCTATCAAGCAGGGCTCCGGAACCAGCACAAGACACCAAAACAAAGCCAAGAAATCAGGGTTTTTTTGTTGCCACGAATCCATGAAAGGATTAAAGGAAAACGCATGCGGCAAGCGGCCACACAAAAAACTTGATTGCGGAAAACAGAAAGTGCAGAAAACTATAGAGGAGTGAGAACTGACCAGACAATGCCATATGCGCCACGGCCGATGGGGCGAATGGGATGACAGTATTTGCTGGAAACCTCGAACGAGTTGCCGTAGATGTTGTACTGCGTGTAATCTCCTGAGGAATGAGGCGCCATGCTTCCAGTTTCCGTTCCTACGCCTCCTCCTCCACCATCCATGTCTGTGTCCTCTCCACTGCCGGATGCATCCATGTCGCAAGAAAGCAAGCAAGCAACGAACACAAAATCCGCCGAAACAATCGAGCGCAGCAAGCGAGCTCCGCTTGCGCTCAGTCGTCGTCGTCGTCTTCTTCTTCTTCTTCGCCTTCGTCTTCCTGCTTCCTTCCTCGTCTTCGCGTGCGTCTTACTTACTAACAGACTCCTCTTTTACTAAACCATTCTCACTAATCTACCATTCTTACTAATCTCTGATCTCTTTAGCACCTACGGTACAGTAATCTCCTCGCTAATCTCTTCACCAACCCCTTTTTAGGTGTTATCTACTCACTAATCGCTGATTTCATTAGCATCCTACGTTACATTAATCTCCTCGCTAATCTCTTCACTAACCTTGTTTTGCATTTTAGGTGTTCTTAACACACGCTTTTTTAGATCAGGTCAAATCTGCCATTTTTAACACAAAATTGAGTCACCATACACCATCATGCTAGTCATTTAGGACTTACATATACTTACTACCAACATTTTCTGTTAAGCTAACATTAACTTAAGATTAAGCAAGATTAAGCTGTCGCCCATTTAACATTGGGTGCCACCTAGGATGCCACCTAGATTTTCCTTTGAACACTGACTTGACTTAACATCAAGTGTGAATGCACCATTAGAAACAACATCCTGTTTGGATGATGATGATGATAGGACACAACTGTCTAGAATTTGCTTCTTTTTTGGGCATTTAGGTCCTTAATTCTCTTTGATGAATCCTTAACAAATTAGCTTGGTTTTTGGGTTTCTAAACAACCGCTCAAGTTTTGCTAGTGTTAATCTATTTAGGTCAACTATCAAGTGAAATCTAGCATAGGACCTTGTGAGTCCTTATAGAAGGTTTTGTACAGCTTGTCATAGTACCTTCCATAACCTTATGGAAGGTACTTCTTTTTCTCCTTATCTTTCTAACTTTTTGTTGCATGCTTTCAATTTTGTCGGCACAAGTAAATTCATGTTTCTTTTACATAGGAGACGAGTTTATGGTTAAACCCTTCCGAGATTTTCAGAGCCTACCCGTTCACTTGCTGGCCTCATGATTGACACCTCAAATCCCGAAAAGATAGATATTTTTCCTCTAACCACAAAAGTTGGTAGAATATAAATTTTTTTTGGTGTAGGTAGGCGACCTCACCTTCAATAAAAAATTTCTACTTCAAGAATGGATGGCACCTCAGATGTAAGGCTCCTCAAAGTAAAGTGAGGAACCTTGTTCATAAAGTACCTTGTTTCTTTCTCAAACAAAAACCACAGTTGTTTAAAAGTGGACCAAATCCCCACCCCCAAGAGCGTGGTTCATAGGTTTTGGGACTGTCCTAAGGCCAAAGCTGCTGCTTGGGAATGGGCCTTCACCATCATTCACAGTGTCTCAGACCCACCACAAAGGAGAGGGAGGAAAAAGGCCTTTGATGTGAAGCAATGCCTATTGACCAAGAAGCTGCTTAAGGTCTATAGGCAGTTCTCTTGCATCTGGATGGTAGTTACACGCCTGGTACTTTGGGTCATCTGGTTGGACAGGAATGACAAAATTTTCAACATGTTGAGCACGGAGTGATGCTAAACTTGGGTGTACCATTTTCCGAAGACTTGATAGTTTATGGTAGACTTCCTGGGAATAGTGTTAGATCACAGATTGACAAAGCTCATTTTCAGGCCAGATTTGAGCTATTGACCCAGCTTGATCAGCTCTGGTTTAGGGTTTAGGGTTTAGTGATTTCAAGCTGGGTCAATAGCACTAAACCCACTTTGCTATTAGTGCTTGTGATGATCTCAAGGTTAGATGGTGTTACCAAGTGCCTATGTAGTGTAAGATCATGTGGTAGGCTGACGGGGTTGAGGTGTTGTCCCAGTTCTGGTTTGCTCAATTTTGTTCTCCTTATTCTGCAATGAATTTTTTTTTTTCCCATTTGTTCCCCAAAAAAAAAAGTGGATCAAATCTTTACTTGAAGAAAGGACCTTCAGTATTTTGGGAATTGGGGTCCTTGCTTGGTTCCCACTACACTAGGTTATGAACAGGCCCATAGGCTGTTCTCTATCTTTATCCCTACATAAAACCAATAGTGGTTTTGGATTAGGTTCTAGGATTTGGGGTGCCATGGGAGTTCATTTTCGTGATTTAGGTTTGTTTCAACTAGACCAAGACAAATAATGGGATAGAAGTGAGGTTCAATGTGATGTCCCTTGTTTTGATTGTAGTGGTTTGTTTTCGTGGCATGGCATGGCCTATCATCAAAGGTATTGTTAGGTTTTTTAGTTCCACTTCTAAATAGCTTTCCCAACTTTTGGTCATTCTTTGGCACTTTCTCCCTTGTGGCAACATGGGCTTTGATTTTGGAATTAGATCCACTTAGTATCCTTTTTTCAGTTTTTTAAAATCTTTTTTATATATGCGCATCTTTTTGTTTTGTGTCAAAAGGTACAAGTTGTTTTTCACTAAATTGGCTTGCTCAATACCTATTTGATGTGATTGTTTGGCACTTATTCATATTGTCCCTTAGTGATGTTTTGTTTTTCCCCTTTGAGGTGAAATGGTTAAGCAAAGGGAGAATAAAATATGTTTTTGACAATTTTTGTTCAAGCATTGGGAGGAACTTTAAGTAAAACATCTTCTTAAGGTGTGGCTTGCAATGACTTTGTTTTTAGACCGAGCTCCATTAGCAATTCCACCCTTTCTCAATTTTGCTCTTATTACACACCTTCCACATCAGTTAGGATGAAGCTTAACCTTTCGGTGTGCTGGGGAATTCGCACATGTTGTTAAGGTTTTGGTCCTTCTTGCCTCGACTTGTTTGCACATTACAAGCCTTGCATAATTCAAATTTGGATACCCTCAGCTTGGACTCTTAATAGATTTTCAACTAAACATAGATGTGGAGTTTTTTTTTGGATTCTTTTAAGTCAACTTTTTCACACATGTCCCATTTATTAACATGCAATTTGTTGAACATGGTTTTTGAACATTTTCAAGGTTCTTTTGATCTTGAATATTCAATTAATAGTTTCATTCAGTTCCATCAATTGAGTTCCCATGTGGCCATTAGTTACATCCCATAATCATAACCTGCATTCTTAACACCACTAAGCTTTTGCTTTTGGCCAACCTTTTTAGGTGGTATTCAATTGATTATAGTGGGTGAAATTTTATCGACTAATGAATAGGGCTTTATGTTTATAGTTTTGTAATGTGTTTTCTTCTCACATGTTGCCACATCAGTTCAATATGGCAATTAGGAGTGGTTATAAAATACTAGTCCATAGTATTTGACGTGCCCCCAAGTTCCTTGTTAGACCCAAAAAGGGTCCAACTATGTCAAAGAGCAGAAGTAGTTGGAACTTGGTGCCGCTCCCAGCTTCTAGCATTAAAGGGGGTGAGAGGAACGTGTTGAAAGCTCCGGGATTAAACTAGGAAGAGGGATAACTTGTTTAGTTACTCGGTCCTGCATCTTCACATTCGGAATCACTCTTGGTGTTGGACAAGCCACTGGCAACACGGATTCAATGGACTCACCACGGCCTGGACTCGGGGGAAGCCACCACCTTCCCCCATATAGTATTCTCTACGTTGCTCCGCCACACCCACATCCGAATGGCTTTTAGTCTCGGGACTCCCAAGAAGGAGTCTCGAAATTGTCCCGGATTGGACTCTCGAGACTTTGGGAGCTCATAACTCCCGGCTCAGACCTCTGATTGGGATGAGGTCTGAAGGAAACCGGTAGTTCTCCTCAAGAGCTTTCCAACGGTGTGTCGCACTCCACCTGAACACACTGGGGTCGGGTCGATTCTCGACTTTTAGTGGTCGAGAGTCAAATTGCCAATTTGACTCCCGGCCCTTCTTTCAACCATAACTTGTGCTGTAGATGTCTGAATGGCTCATGCGAGGCCATTTTCGACATCTAAACTTCAATACCTTTCCAACGGTATAAAGAGCACCTCAAGGCGAGGTGTTTTGACCCCTGCAATCGAGCTCTAAAGTTTCGGGAGTCCCAGAGGACTCCAAGTTCCCACTTTTGGGAGTGCAAGTCTCATCCTCACACTTGCCTCAAAGTGGGGTTGCGACAATATTCAAATTATTTTGGATGTCCATCCTGATTAGGTGGTGCTTTAGGTGGATGTAATGAACGCTTTGAACACCATCTTGCATAAGGTCATTTTTCAAGAGCTTCAAGTGGTGACAAACCAATTATTTTAATTTTCCCCCTTTATTCATTATTTTAATGTCTTTCATTTTCTTTTGTTTTTCAATCATCATTCACTTTCGAGAAATTTGTTTGTCATCCTTTTGTTTATGGGAATGCATCATGGTGATTTGCTTGTGATGCACCCCCAAACTCTTTATAAGATTCAAATGCGAGTTCGAAGCTAAAAACAACCAAAAAAAAAGGAGTGGGGATACGTTCCCTAGCTTGTAGCACTTCGAGAGGTAGAAAGGCATGCTGAAGCTCCGAGATGGGGACTAGGACAAGTGACAAACAGGTCAATTATTCACACAGACCTACATAAACCAAATAACAAATTGGTTAATGCATAGTTAGAACGCTTTTGGTGCACGGACAAACTACGAACACACACGGACTCACAAGACTTGACATGACCCAAACTTGGCAGAAGCCATCACATTCCCCCTTATATTATTCTTTTTGATTAACCATAGGGGCTACATCCAAATGTCATTTTGTCATGGGATTCCCAAGTTGGGACTCTCGTGATTTCGGAGGCCCATAATTTTTTGTACAAACCTCTTATTGAAATGAGGTATGAAGCAAAATTGTAGCCCTTGTTGAAAACTTTCCAACAATATGTGGCACACTACCTGCACACAAATATATCAAGGTGATTCCTGACTTTTAGTGATAGGGAGTCAAATTGGCACTTTGACTTTCGGCCCTTCTTTCGATCAAAACTTGTGTTTTAAGTTCTCAAATGGGATCTGTAAGCCCATTTTAAACATCTATGTTTCAAGAACTTTTCAATGGTATAAGAAAATTTTACATCCAATGAATTTGATCCCTAAAATCACTTTCTAAAAATTTGAGAATCCATTAGGACTCCAACTCCCACTTGGGAGTGTGTGTGTTCATTCCCTCACACCTTCCTACACTCCCAAGAGCATGAAATGTGATTCTTGGGCTTCACTATTGACCTACACCTTTGTAAGCCTTTGATTTGGTCACAAGCTTAAGGTTAGGGATGCGATAGCTTGTCAAACCTCTTTTTGTGTTCATTTTTTTTTTTTTTGGGCATTATTCCTTGAACATTTTCCCCTTGTGTTTTTTCCCTTATTTGGTCGACAACACCCATATTTTTGACCTTGCCCATGTTGTTCCCTTTGCTTTTGTTTATTTTTGCTTCCAAGTTAGCCTCTATGGGGTTGGTAGTTCAACCTTGCAAATTTTTGGCTTAAACCTTTTTTTGTTTGCCTTCTAGGTTCGCCCTCCTAATTAGTTTCTATTGCCATGTTGCCTCGGTGTCTTTTTTAGTCTAATTCCTTTTTTTCATCCTTTTTGCAAAAAGCTTTGGGTGAGGATTTTCACCGCGTTGATGTGATTTCAATGTTAGGGGATGTCCAAATAACATTTGGGATTATTTATCATTGTTTTGATAAAATGCCTTCTTATTTGTTATGTTGTTTCCTCCCCTTTTTAAGCTTTTAATGTTAATTCATCATTTTTTATTTAGCCTTATTAGGAGTTTTTAATAACTTTTTATATATGAGCTTTTTGGAATGCCCTTAAACTCCCTTAGTCCATCGACATGTTTGTCTCCCCATTTTTAATGGAAGGTTAAGTTTCATTTATGTAGAATTTGCATTGCTCCGACAACTTATTTAGGGAATTGGCCTTTAGTTGCCCCCATCATACCCTCTAAATTCTTGTTGGAATCTTGCCTGTTTTTATTAAAAACAATAAAAGTGAACAATTCATATTCACTATCCTTTCAAGCCCATTGAAGTTGGTGTGTGAGCTTCTTCCTTTAGTGGCAGTAATGTGTGTACCCCCATTTAAACAATTGGTAGAAAGAGGAGTAAATTGGCTTTAGGAAAGTGATTCAAAAAAAGTGCATGACCATTTTTTTTCTAACATCATTTTTTATTTGCCTTATAATTCACAATAAGCACATTTGAAATCTTATGTGAAGCCAAGTACGGGTGCATGTTGTCTATTCACCAATGATTATTTTTTCCCAATTGATTTCAAGCATTTTTTCCATTACATTATCCATTTGGTTGGGCTTCCCCCATCCCTTGGCCCTTGGTTATCACATTACATTTATGGCCAACCTTTGGACCTTATGAAGATCCACTTTTTTTGTTGTGCCCATGGTGGGGAAGGTATGGCTTCCCATGATGTTATGTGGGATGCAAGATGCAAGATTTCAAGTTTTACATGAATAGACTCACATTCTTTCATTACCCACCTTTCATTTTTCATGTCAACAAATCAACATTGTGATTTTAATGGATGATATTTGGACATTGGTTTCATCATCGATGACCTCACACTAAAAGAATTGGTTTTATAAATAGTTTTATCTTATGGGGTTGTCACAACAATTGTCACAACCCTAGCCTTAGGCTCACAACCAAAGTAAGGGCTTGCAAAGGTGCAAGCCAATAGTGAAGCTCATGAGGCACATTTCATGCTCCTAGGAGTGTGGGAGAGTGTGAGGGAATGAACCCCCGCATTCCCAAGTGAGCTCCCACTTTGGGAGTTAAAGTCTTAATGGACTCCCATATATTCATAGAACAATTATAGGGGTCAAAACCCATTGGATTGAAGATTTTTTTATATTATTGGAAAGCTCTTGAAATGTAGATGTCTAAAATGCATTCGCATGACCCATTTGGATACTTAAAACACAAGTTATGGCCAAAAGAAGAGCCTAGAATCAATTTGTCAATTTGACTTCTAACCATTAAATGTTAGGAATTGCCATGTTTCCCTTGTGTGCAAGTGATGTGCGACATATTATTGGAAAACTCTCGAAGGGCTATAACTTTTCTTTAGACCTCACCTCAATCGGAGGTCTAAACACAAAGTTATGAGATTCCAAAGTTGCATGAGTCCCAATTTTGGGAATTTTGGGATTCCCACTTGGGAGTCCCAAGACAAAATGACATTTGGGTGCTGGCCCTGTGGCTAGACACAGAAAATACTATAAAGGTGAAGGTGGTGGTTTCCCCCAAGTCTAGGCTATGGTGAGTCTTGTGAGTCCATGTTTACTTGTGGCTCATATGTGCACCAAAAGTGCTCCAACATCACACTAAACAACTTATTGTTTAGTTTGTGTAGGTCCGTGTGAGTAATTGAATTTTTTTGTCAATCTTCCTAGTTCCCATCCCGGAGTTCCAACACGCCCTTCTACCTTCGAAGTGTTGTGAACCAAGGGGTGTGCCCAACTCCTTCTCCTTCCATTGTCTTCACTTTGGATTGAGTCCATCAAGGAGCTTGGGGGTGCATCACCCCCAAATGTTGATGACCCCACACTAAAAAAATTGGTTTTACAAGTAGTTTTATCTTATGGGGTTGTTGTGATAATTGTGGTTCAACTAAAAATGCATTATAACAAAATGCATACATGTTTATCAAATGTTTTCATTGGATTTTGAATGAATTCATTGTTTCATTGAATTGAATCAAACTTAATGGGGATCCAATGGATGGGTGCAATCATGTTAATTAAAGCCAAAAGTAGTCATAACCACTACTTTATTTTATTTTATTTACACCAAAAAGATTTAAAAAGAATTTTAACTTTAAAATAAGTTACAAATTTTGCACATTATCAAATCTAATATCTCACTCTACAAATATCCAAAATATGAAATTACTTCATTAACATTTGGACCTTCAAAAGTAATGTAATATCCATGCAACCATTGCATTTAAGTAGTAAAAGGATTTATAAACAGACTTGGAAAACTTTGAAAATGACATTTTTTGGAAATTTTTAACACAAACCTTAACAACATATTACAATTATATATATATATATATATATATATT
>Ga0209208_10012712_pt1 | contig 10619 bp, 7 predicted proteins | sample S1TSphfallax_3_FD_187694 | JGI IMG/M metagenome (GOLD analysis project Ga0209208, IMG submission 187694) | Host-associated microbial communities from peat moss isolated from Minnesota, USA - S1T2_Fd - Sphagnum fallax MG (SPAdes) (version 2) | ecosystem: Host-associated > Plants > Peat moss >... | reverse complement strand
AGACTGAAGGTCCAAATTAAGGATCAGTGTGATAGAGTGCTAGCTAAACTTAGTTGTGCTTTGTTCTGAATTATGAATCACTTACTGAGGATAGACTTACTAATCTGAAATAATTCAGATTGAGCCCTGACATGACTCTAAACTACTTGGTTCCTGTGTGATGATGAGAAAGCCCTAATATCGCTGCCAACATCAGAGAACATGCTGTATTATAAATGACTCCATATAAACCATTTCTGTCTCTTCAAACCTTGCCTGCAGTGCTCTTCTTCTGCAGGGGATTTTGTGAAAGCATATGTCACTTCTGGGGTATTCTAGTCAGTTAGCCCCAGCTGGGTTACCAGGTATCAAAGATGGGCAGGATGCAAGAAAAGACTTGTGTGCAAGGGATGAACTAGAGCAGGTTGTGAAGATGTGAATAGTTTGAGTTTGCACTTAATTGACAGATCTCAGTTGTCACATTCTGGATATGGAGTCTGTTGTCACGGCTGTGTCTTTTGGGCAACCATCTAAAAACATTGGCATCCTTATGGATTGCACTCGCCTTGAGGTAACTCAAGACCAAGAACAAAAGGAATAATAACTGTTGCAAAATAGCTTTGGTGCTTTCATTCGTTTTTGGGAGCAAACATACTGTCTCTTAGGACCATTCTTTGCACACTCTCATGGTGTGTACCATATGCGGTTTGTGTATGTTTTCCTGATTGTCATGCTCACATTTGAAATTCAGTGGATTGACTTTTTTTGAGGATGTAATGGACAGATTTGCAAGCTCTAATATTGAATCCTGCTGATTTCTCCTGTGTTCTCTTTACAGATTTCTGTACCAACAATGTTATCATAGGAGAAAGTGTGCTGTGGATGTTCTGGAATGAATTTTTTGCAGTCCTCAGATCCTCAGATGCACTGTATGCTTCCATGTTGACCAATCTTCAAAGCCTGTCTTTGTTCCATGGAATTGTTGTGCAGGAGTTCTTCCACTAGCTGTAACAATCCATGCAGGGGCACTGATTTAGCACTTGTTCAGGAGTTTTCATTCTCTTGAGGATTGTTTTATTTCATGGAGCTTCTTTTTTTCCATCTGTTTACAGATCTGTGTTGTTGCTGTTTTCTTTTCATTTTTTGAGGCCAGGTCTTTATCCAGCTTGCAGCAAGGAACTCATCCAGGGAATGTTTGGTTGAACAAGTGTTAGGGCCTCTTTCTCAATTTGCTGTCAAAAAAGTGGTATGTGAATTGTTGGTCATTTTGGATCTGCAACTGGTGAGCTGCATGCTGCTTCTTCTTCTCTCTGACGCTACTACTGCACCTGTTATCTTGCTAATCTCTGCAACTTCTCAACAAAACTCTCCTTAGTCATGCTTGCATTTGGAGAAACAAAATGGAGAAGACAACGATCATAGCTAAATTTTTCATGGCAGAGGTTGCCATTGTGTTTTGCACATAATTGCCTGCCAAAACGTCTATAATTTTGTTCAATTAGGGTTAGTGTCTTAGTTAGACCTAAACTATTTTTTCACACTTTTGCACTCATGAAATGAACTGATCATGGGACAATATGAGGATGATGTACATCCACCGCATGTTGTGAGTGGTCAACAACATACAAACCTACTCCTTAACTCATCTTCATCCTCATCATCCTCTATAGTCTAGTACCTACCACCTTCACTACCTTTGGGTAACCATAGAAAAAAATCACGGCCCGGACTCGGGGGAAGCCATCACCTTCCCCCATATAGTATTCTCTGCAACTCCCCGTGGGAGCTACATCCGAATGGCACATTTTCCCAGGACTCCCAAGTTGGAGTCCTGAAATTGTCCCGAAACTGTTCCGATTGGAGTCCCGGGACTTTGGGAGCTCATATCTCCCGATTGCCAAGTTTTATCAAGACGAGGTCTGAATCAAAGTTATAGCTCTCTTCAAGAGCTTTCCAACGCCATGTCGCACTCCCGATTCGGATGTCGGGAAGAGGTCGATTCCCGACTTTTAGTGGTCAGGAGTCAAACTGCCAGTTTGACTCCCGGCCCTTCTTTTGCCCATAACTTGGGCTGCAGATGTCCAAATGACCAATGCGAGGGCATTTTGGACATTTAAACTTCAAGAACTTTTCAATGACACCAACAACACCCCAATGCGAGGTGTTTTGGTCTCTACTGTCGAACTCTAAACATTCGGGAGTCCCGAAGGACTCCAAATCCCCAACTTTGGGAATGGGAGTTTCACCCAAAGTGGGGTTGCGACAATAGTTGCTACTACTAGCAATCACATATTTGTGTGAACATGAAACTCTATCTTCTAGTTTGGGGATATCATGATGGGTGTTTTTATGTACTTTTGTTTAATAAGTTCCCAAGTTTACTAACATTTTATAGTCCACAAAAAAGGTTGTATCCTACATACAAGCTTTGTAATGGGAGCCACAATGAACACAAAATTCTTTATGAAATAGTAATAAAACTAAGCCTTGCCATTAAATACCTATATTTATTGTGGATTACTTAGTATAAGCATGTTAACTATGGCCTGAATCTTTTTAGGATTCAATACTTTGCCTTCTTTCGACATTATGAGCCCCATAATCATTCCAAAGAAAACCATGGAAACACATTTTTCTAGATTAAGACTAATCCCAAACTTTCTACATTTTCAATGCACAATTTCCATTTGACCAAATGATTTTCCATGTCATTTTAAAATATAAAATCATCTAGGAATCCTCCATGAATATGTATAAATATTCTTTGAAGGTTGTGTTCATTACTCTCTAATAAGTGGGTGGTCCATTTTTTATTTCAAAAAGCATAACTACCCATGTAAATGTTCCCCAATCTATTACAAAGGTTGTTTTGTATTTGTCCCCTAGTGCTAAAGATATTTTATGATAACTAAAATATTCATCTACTAATGAATAAACATCATGCCTTGCAAACTATGTTTATTACTTCATCAATGAAAGGTAAAGGGTATGGATATTTTTGGTGGCTACATTTAACTTTTTGAAATTTACATAGATTTTGAGTTTCCCATTATTCTTTGGTACTACAACAATAGGTGATAACCACATGGCTTCTTTTACATGTTTCATAAATTTAGTTGCTAACAACTAGTTATCAATATCTTGTTTAACCATTGCAATGTAGTTAAGGTTCATCATGTACCTAGCCTAATGTGTTGGGGGAGTGGAAATGTACAACTCAATCCTATGTTGGGTCAATTTAGGAGGTATTGTTTTGAGGTCCTTGTAAGTTGATGCAAATATGTCCATGTACTATGTTAACAAATGTTCTAACACATGCATTTTGTTTTCTTCAAAATGTGTGTTCACTTTGACGTATTGTGGAGTATTTTTAGTACCCAAGAACAACTTCATCAATTGTTGATCCTTAGTTAATGTCCGACTTGCAATTTGTAGTTCATGTACTTCCATTTTAGTTAGTGTTTCATCAATATATACATCCCCTAATAAGTGGAGATAATATGTTTCAAGATACACATTTAATATTTTTTAAAGGTATTACATGTTCATCTTGAATTCTTATTTCTAATACCACTATGTGGTTTTCTACAATCTCTACAACTATAGTTGAATTTGTTCTTCCTATGGTAGGTATTTCCATATTTGGATTGATTGTATATGAAAAATTGCTCTTATAAGTAAACTAATAATACCTATGGAAAACAACTTAGGTTTAATAATAAACATAACATTTTCTTCTTCATCTATTATGCCATTTTAAAAATCATAACACAACAATACTTTAGGTCTTTTCACATTAATGCCCAAATGTGTAGTTACAACGATAGTTTCAATTATTCCATCGCCTTATGTAGGACCATATTATTGCCCCAATCATGTCCTACCTTGGCATCCCTTAAATGCATGGTCTTCCTAACAACATAAAATAACAAAAGTTTACCACATTGTTTTGTAGGACATTATGTATTGACATAGGGAATGTTGTGTACATACATCCACAAATCCTTGATGAATCCCATTGGTTTGGTGGCAATTTGATCTACCATTTTGAGGTTGTATGGTGCAAGTTTTGGTTTAAGTAAACCTAATTTGGTTTTCAACTATTTCAATATAATGTTAACACTTGATCTTCCATCCAACAATACATTGTCTATAGTATTATTTGCAATCTATATTTGAATAATTGCCATACAATTATCTATAGCAACCACAATTGTGTTTATATCTATAAACAATATTTTAGTTTTTGCCATAAGTATTTTTTTGAGATCAAGAGCTATTTTAAAAAATTGTCCAAGGTTCAATGTATAATTTGTTTCCAACACTTGCTTGTTAATATCCTAAAAGATCTTTTCAATTCACATTAATTTGTGTAAAGAAACAAAGGGAATTTGCTGTGGTTTTGATGTTTGTGCAAGTGTTATTAAATTTGGCATTCCAACCTAGCTAATTTACATTCATATCCTATTGTAAAAGGTACCTTCCTAATGGTTTCCACATGCACATCCAAATATTTATAGATGTAGTTGTTAACTTTCATATCAACAATAGGTTTTTTCTTTGTAGTTTTACTTCCTTTATCCTTGAACATGTTTTAAATCTCACTGAACTTTGATCAACTTTGCCCAATGATTCCATAAATATGACGAGGATAAGTTAACGGTTTAATTAGATGTGTGCCTTGTACATTGACTTTTGTCATGGCCATAAAATTCTTCTTTTTTAATATTTTGACACATCTTCACATTATGGTTGTTGGGTCCAAGCGTCTAGTAAAATATGCCAAGAAAGTAATCTCATGTAAATTTAATTTCAAATTTTTTTTCTTTCAACATAACATAAAAGAAAAGATTAAAAACCTTTTAAAATTGCATTTCAAAACCAATTTGCCTTTTATTGAATTTATTGTAAGTTGAGCATAAAGTTTGAGGAATTTTTATGTAAAATAAATGGGTGAAAATAATGTTTTAAAATGGGTGGTAATTGGTGGTTTTTCAAAATTTTCAAAATACTTTTACATCAAAACTTTGATAGATTATGACTATAATATGAAGTTGAAACTATATCAATATATACTAAGGTTTTATCAACTTGAAAGTACAATAATTATAATTAAAGTCCTATTTTCGTGTACTTGTAACCATATTTTAGAAAAGTGTATTTTAATGCATATTAAAACATGTGGTTCTTCAATATTATGCAATGAAGTAAAAAAAGCCCTTCTTATTGATCATTGAAATAAAATATATTCATGCATTCAATATATTAATGCTTATTTTATGGATATTTTCCAAAAAAATAGAAAATATCACCAAGTGGCATATTTTACCATGTTTATGCGTTGGTGCAATGGCAATTTGTACAATATATGAACAATTTAATGACAATAGTTTGATTAGTAGTTGCCACTATGCTCCTTGATGTCTAAAGTATCGGAAAAAAAACATTGTTTTAGGCTTCAAAATGATTTCTTCACATAGTAATGTCAATTCCTTATGTTTATTTCAATGTTTTTGTCTTCATTCTTGTAGTTATAATACGTAAATATGATTACAACCTAGATTTGAAAACTATAATCAAGAAAACATCAATGGTTGGTGTCTATGGATTATTGGTCAACTTCAACAATTATTTATAGTACGTTTCCATTCATTTTATGGGTTCATGCTTTAAAATCTTCAGTTGTAGGTATATATATTCATCATTTTACATCCTATGGTATCATTTACAAAAAAACCTACTCCAAATCAGCAAATTTGCAATTAGGATAAACCTTCATGTAGTTATTACAATAGTTAGAAACAACATCCTTGAATGTGAAATTGAATAGATTTGTAATTTCTTCATTTATCGTTTTTCCATAGTTTTAATGGTATCTTTAAACACTTGAACATGAGCATCTAGATCAAAAAATTTCTTGTATTCAAGATAGTTCAATAGTCTCTTTTAAGGCCAAAAAATTGGCACCATAGGTAACCTTGCAACTTTTGTAAAACCTTTGGCAAGATCTAATGGTTCTCCTTTTCAATCGAGTGATGATGCTATTCAATTGAATACCATTATTAGTGGTGCCACTATGGGTTATACCACAAGTACAAAACTATGAATGTTTACAACCCTAGGTTTCACTAAAAATTGCAAATCCATTATGTGTTGTTCACAAAACATGTAAGTACATCTCATGTGTGGTGACAATTGGGTTTATAAATATAGTATGGGATAGAATAATTAGTTTTAGAAAATTAATTGAAATGCTGTGGTTCCATGTTGTGCTTGGATTTAAGTCTAGATTCACTCCCATGTATTTTACCCTTGTCATTATTTATGTAGTTACTCCAAGCACCATTCCTCTTAATGATGAATTGGGCATATGTACCATTGATGACACTCTTATGGTCTTTATTAGTTGAATTGTCCATATTGTAAACATCAAATTTATACATAATATAAGTTCAATTTTGGTGTATCCCATTCTTGCTTATATTAAACTGTCAATTGAATTCTATTAGGAAATAATGTGGATGAAATGTTCATCTCAAAATTTAAACCATGATTGGTATTCTTCACATGTCCCTACCATTTGTGAACTATTTTGAATATCTTATATTCATTTTGGGGATGGGGCCTCCTTAGTTGGTTTGCACAACTCTTTTGATTTTTCCATGTTCAATTTGTTTTCCATTTATGTGATGACATGATTCATAGGGCCCTACTTCACAAATTTTCAATGAAAGGATTGTTGTCTAGGTCTTCTTGTTATTCCTCTTGTAGTTGATTGTATGGAGGTGAAATAGATTACTAGGTAGACCATTTGTCCCCTAATCTTCTTTGGAATATTAGGTTGAATATATTCCAAAGTAAATGTGGCTGAAAGCATTCTAAGGTGTCTCATTTACAATAGTGGGGCACTACCTTTGAAGTCCATATCGCAATGTATTTAAAATTGGCTTAAAATGTGAATATTTAGATGTTATTGAAATTAACATCTTTTCCCAATTCCAATTTCATTTAAAGCAGTTATAAGGATTTTTAAAGTTTTTTATAAAAGATAATTCAAGAAAATAATCATTTTTTATGTTGAAAAGGACTTTTTAAATAATTGTAGTTTTTGAGATTTTGAAAAGTTCATAACATAATAAATTCAAATCATATTCCATTCATTCAATTCATCTTTAGTTTCTTAAACAAAAATTAGTCCAGATCCCACAGTTTTAGATACATGGGACCAATAAATTGTAAAATAAAAATCCATACTCATGTGTTTTGTAAGCATAACAAAAATTGTCACCAAAATTCAAAAGTCCATTGCTTATTGAATGTCCATGATCTTGATCTTCTTTTGTATTATTGGAAAACCAATTGTGTTAGCTTTACATAAGTGAGTCCCTTTTTTGATATTATATTTAAAATTTTTAAAGTATGTACGAAATATATGAAAAACTATTAATGTGATAGAGATATTGGGTCATTGTAGTGTGTAGTCACCCATGTATTCCAATGTTCATGGGATAATTTGTAGATTCACTTATGTTTTCCCTTGTTTTTTTTGCTTCATAATTACAAATGTGGTTTCATTTACATTTTCTTCTCAAACTTGTAGGTCAACTATTGATTACATCTCCTTTACTGATTGATGATCTTGGTGATTGGGTCACTTTTGTGCTCTCCTTGTAAATGCTTCTTGTGATTCCATATTCATTGTTGAAGGCATCTTGTACCCTACATGTCATTCATTTGTTCTTGGCACATGCTACACTATGTATTGCATCTATTCAAATGTGAAAAATTGCATCTATTTTTTATGGTAGGATGTTCATCATCTTTTGATTCTATAATTTCATTTTGTTGATTCCCTAGCTGATCCAATTTCCTTTGCAAACTTTGAGTCACCATGCAAAACATGGTTTCTTTTGCATTCACTACTTTTCTTAACAAAGTCCTTCAAATTCAAACTTTTACTACAACTCTTTCATTTATTTATTTATTTTTGAAAAAAATCACTAAATCAAAAATTGTCAAAACACAAAACAAAACAATTTCTTTTCACATTATCCTATCTATTTTCTAGAAATAATAAAAGTTAACTACAAAACATATAAATTTTTATTTATATTTCTTTTCAATTCATTTGAGGATGGTTGGTAAATCATAAATATGATTTCTACAACACTTTTTAATTAAAAATCCATGCAACAAAATTTATGTTTTAGAGTTGCACTTTTGAATTTTATAAAAATACATACATAATTTATATGTCATGACCCTAGCCTTTGGCTTGCAACCAATGCAAGGGCATGGAAAGGTGGGGGCCGAGAATGAAACTCGGGAGTCACATTCACACTCTCAGGACTGTGAAGGAGTGTGAGGGAATGAATTCACACATTCCCAAGTGGACTTTCATTTTGGGAGTTTGAATCCCTATGAAGTCCCAAATTTTCAAAAATTGATTTGAATGGTCAAATTTCATTGGATTGAAAATACCCTTTTACCATTGGAAACCTTTTAAGACGTAAATATTTAAAATGGGCTTGCATGATCCATTTGACTATTTACAACACAAGTTATGGTCGAAAGAAAAATTGAGACTCAATATGTGAATTTGATTATTGGCCACTAAAAGTCAGGAATCGCCTTGAATTATGTGTGTGCAAGTGGCTTGCTACATATTGCTAGAAAGCTCTTGATGAAAGTTATAACTTTTCTTTAGACCTCATTTCAATCAAAGGTTTGCACAAGAAGTTATGGGCCTCCAAAGTGGTGGGAGACCCAATTTCGAGAATTTCAAGATTCCAGACTTGGGAGTCCTAGGAAAAATGACATTTGGGTGCAACCCTCATGGTTAATCACAAATAATAATATAGGGGGAAGGTGGTGGCTTCCCCCAAGTCTAAATCGTGATGGATTTTGTGAATCTATGTATGCCTGTGATTTGCTCATGCACCAAAAGTGCTCAAATTATGCATTAACCAACTTGTTGTTTAGTTTGTATAGATCCATATGAATAATTGATTCGCTTGCCACTCATTTTAATCCCTATCTTGGAGCTTTAAAATGCCCTTCTTACCCTCGAAGTGTTGCGAGTGAGCAAGTGTACTTTAATTTATTTTTTCGCCATTTTCATTTTGAAATATACATTTGGGTTTTTCAAAGAGTTTGGGGTGTGTCATTATACAATTTCATAGTTGTAACAAATGTTTTGCATTTTTGCACACATTTCTTTATCACAACAAAAAAAATACATTAACTATTTTTCATGATTTAAAATAAAAAACTACATGTAAAAATAAATAAAAATCTATCAAAATTGTTTTTCCAAGCTTTTCTTTTATGTTTTACCATTTCTTATTACAATCCCATTATAAACTTTTCATGGAGAAGAAAAATTTGAATCTTCCCTCCAAAATCAAATTTAGATCCTTGATTATCACTCTAATCTACCTTAATCAACCTTTAATACCTAATTAGCCTTTAATATGTCTTATTCTCCCCTTAACATGTTTTTTTAAAAAAATTGTCAAGCAAGTGGATTGGCCATCATTTAAAAGAGGAATGAATCAAATTGTGCTAGGGCCTAGACAAGAAAATATATACATTTTGGAATCTTGCTTTGCTTTTGTGACCTTCAAGAATTCATTGTCTAAAGATGACAACTTCTAAATTTCTTTTCTTGAAATATGGCAACCTTTGTGCATATTTTTCCAAATAAACCTTTTGTACACTTCACAAGGGTTTCTTTCCTTTCACAATGGTGTGACATTTCATCCCAAAAAATAACACTAAAACATTAATTTGATAGGGATGGGTGGGCATCCAAAGTGGTTTTGTTTTAGGCCCCATCACAAAATAATAGTTTGAACACTAAACATGCCCAAAATGTAGTAATGTAAAATTTCACTTTTCACATGTTCATAACTTGTGACATTTGAGCTTTGAGCAAACCTTATTGGATAAATTGTGCTAGTGTTGAATGCATGTTTTCATGTATATCAAGGTAGGGTAGATAAGTTAGTGGATGAACATTTAAGTTCTCTAAAAGTGTTATCCACCCTTTCATCACCCAAGGGTTTAGGTGGTCCTTCATTATGAGCCCCAATAATTGTTTTTAGACTTTCATTGGGGTTTAAAACTAGCAAGATAAAGCATTTCAAAGTAAAGGGGGTTGAAAAAATATGAAATGATTTGTGAACACATATTCTTTCATGTGTAATTAAAACACATTTTATAATTGGATATGACAAATTTCATACACAAATAATATCTGTGGCCTATTACGAAACAATGTAAACTTTAATCCAAACAATTCCATTCACAACAAAAACACTTGTGGATAGGCACAATTTGCCCTTGAAGAAGTGATAACTATGACAAGTAATGACCCATTACCAAACACAAAGAGGCAAATGAACAAGAGAAATGTTTTAGCATAAGAGTTTTGAAGCCTATTGACAAATGTCAAAACGAGATCTTTGAATGAAAGGTTTAAAAACTCCAGCCACAAGTTTTAGGAGGTGATTGTTTGATTTAAAAATATCATTGAACAATTACCAGTTGAGAGGTGTTTGCTAACAAGTCATCTTTTGAATTGTTTAGGTGTTCATTCACTCGTGAGTGAATGTTCAGCAATGGGTGGTAAAACTCTA
>Ga0209208_10012710_pt1 | contig 10620 bp, 8 predicted proteins | sample S1TSphfallax_3_FD_187694 | JGI IMG/M metagenome (GOLD analysis project Ga0209208, IMG submission 187694) | Host-associated microbial communities from peat moss isolated from Minnesota, USA - S1T2_Fd - Sphagnum fallax MG (SPAdes) (version 2) | ecosystem: Host-associated > Plants > Peat moss >... | reverse complement strand
AACGGCCTTTCAAGCATAGCTGAGGCGATTCCGGGCGGCTTTAGAGCCGAACGATCCCATTTCCCTTCCTTTGTCTAACTCCGGACTCCCTTGGGAGTCGTCTTCCTTTTCCTCACGACTTAGACTGGGTTCCTCATTTGCCCCGGCCGAGGCCATAATTGCGAAATTGAGTCTCGTGTATTTCTTTTTCCTCGCCGCTTGAGGGGAAGCTTGGAAACTGGTCGACCGATTCTTGTTTTCTTGATGCTCGGACTCGGCGGCTTCTGTCTTCATCAAAAGGCTGTGAGCGGGGGCTGAGAATTCCATTTCATTCCCCATTCCGGTCTTGCTATCGAGCACTTTCCAATGGAGATGACGCTTATTCTGAACACTCAGGGGGCTAGAGCCGGAGTCTATATGTGCTAGGATGGTGCATTCTGTGCCCCCTCTGCTATTTTCCTTAAGCCAACACCATTCCAGCATAGGTCGGGTTTTAATTGAGAGTTTGTACCTTAGGATCTTCTCCTCCAACTCTGTTTCCAGGCATTGAGTAAGGTCCGCCCTTGCTGACTCTTGCGTCCACTCAGCCTCGGATGGTCCCATGATTCTTAAGTTGAGTGGCAGGCTCGGCCTCGCCTGGTTTTTGGAGTAGACCAACGTTTCTTTTTTAGAGTTCTTGTCCCGTGTCAGCACCGGCCATATCCTTGCTCTGAAGGGTTCGCCGTTGCTAGGGGTTTCGATTCCGAGAGAAGAAAAGTATGAGTGGTGGACCTCTGAGTGGAATTGCTGCCTTTTCCCGCTGGACGGTGGTTCTTGCTGTGGGGTCCGAAAGGGTACTTGCCTCGGGTCCGGCCTTGGTGAGACTATCTTGGGTGCGTGCTTCCTTCGTCCTTGGAAGGACCACCCTTCTAACATATCCTCTTGATTCCTGAGTCGTGCATCCCCTTCTTGCTTCCCATCCCCCGGGCTTGCGAAAGGGTTGGCACACGCGTCTATTGCACTTGCGCGAGGTTCCGTCGGTTCTTGGAGGCCGAATCAAAGTATTGCTTTCGACGTGGTGGTATCTTTCGCCACGGGCTTCAGGCTGGATTGCGTCGTTTCCATTCGACGAGTTGGACTCACCGCGTGGTCCGACATTTCCTGATCCCTCATTTCGTTTCCCGGTGGCCTCCTTTGATTGGGAACCGGCTCCGAGCTTGCGGAGTGAGGAGCATCAGGTCAAGCTGGTTGGTGTTGCACCTGAGAGGGGGGGGGTGGGCCTTGCTCCGGGGGCCTCCTCTCATGAATTGCCCCCCCTCTTGGTGCGTGGGTCTAGTGGGGCGCTTGCTTGTAGCTTTGCCCTCCTTGCGTGCGATGTACCTTGTGCTACATCGCTTGTCCTCGTCCCTTCCCCCTTATTGCCTCCCCGAATGGGAATGGGTTGTGAGGGGCTTTCCCGGTGCCTGGGTATGTTCACGTTGCAGGCTTGGGCATGGTGGCCGAATTGGCGGCATTTTCTGCATTGATTCGGCAAGCCGAAGTATAGAATTTTTTGCCGGACTGAGTTTGTGGTTGGAGCACCCTCGGCCATTGACGGTATTCTTATGTATCCGGCTAATCTGGTGATATCCTTGACTTCCACCATCACCATGGGGCCCGTCGGCCTTTTGATATACGATTCAGCCGCTTCTATCTCTAAAACCTCCCCCAATTTGCTTGCCAAGATGGTGAGTACCTTCACATTCCTGAATTGCTCGTGAATGTCAGGGAATTGTACCTTTATTGTGTGCGTGAGGAGCGCTTCCGCTCCTTGCGCACTTGAGTCGAAATCCGGTGAGAATCTGGAGAAGGAAAGGCATAGTCCACTCCAGTCCACCGTTGTTAGTTTTCTTATGGCTACGGCCCCTTCCTCGTTCTCGAACGCGATCAGGAAGTACCCGCGGGTCAAGAGAGTTGTAGAGACGTAGGTTGCTGGCAAATGGAGCTTCAAGCACTCATGGAGCGCTTTGAATGAAGGTCTCCCTCCCAAGGTTCTGCCAATCACCATTCTGCGCGCCTTCAGGGCCGCATTGTCTTGCATTTCGGACACCATTCCTTACGGGATCTCAGCTTCTAGTTCCAAATCATGATCAACCGGCGACGGGCCTTGGAGATCCGCTCCCTTGGGGGCGTTTTTTCCTGGTCCTTTGCCTAGATGTGTAATCAGAGCTAGGCTGGGCGGAGTGTCTTTGGAGGTGTTCAATCCCCTTCCTGGATCCGAGCTTTCTCTTGAGTTCTTCTCTCCGATGGCTGGGAGCTCCTTTCTCGTCGCGGGCCTTTCGATGATCGGGCTCGAGATCTCCGAGCTCCCACCTTGACCCGTCGAGCCCTGTAATGAACTTGCAAGACTGTGGGGAGGGCGAGAGTTCTTTGGAGGTACCTGAGAGAGTGTGGAGCTTCCCGACGCTCCTGCAGCTTCCTTGACGGATCGTGACGAAGCCTCACGGTGCTTGGTCGGCGGAGGAGCTCTCAGAGGAGGTCCTTCGCGAGGTTCTTCGTCGCTCCTTGCTGAGAGCGCCTTTGCGCCTTTGGCTGGAGCTTGAATGTTCCCCGATTCGCTTGGAGTTGTCGGATCCGTCGGCGCAAGACCTACGTTCGTCTCTTGAATCCTAAGTGAGCTTTCCGGGGAGGATGAGCTCGGCTCCCAGAGAGTTCCGCGATGGTCTTGCATTGACGGCTCGAAAGAGCCGTTGGTAGCCGCCGAGGCCTCCTTGCTTCCGAGTCGGAGAGCTTTGGCGCCAATGTCGCCGCTGGGGTTCGGTTTCTTGCATTTGAATTTTCCGAGCCATAAACGCGCACCGCATCTAGCTTTTCGGATCCTGTAGGCAATTAGAGAATGCTCGTTTAGCTTGGAAATCTGCTGATCTTCGAGATCCGAGCAGATTTCCATCTTAACCATGGCAAAACGCTCAAGAAAATGCTAAAATTTGTTGGAAACGGGCTAGAGAAACATGAGCTGCTCTGATACACATCTGGACAGAGGAGAGCTCATCGCGCGCGCGGAGCGTTGCAAAGAATACTATATGGGGGAAGGTGGTGGCTTCCCCCGAGTCCGGGCCGTGGTGAGTCTTGTGGTCCAAAGTGCCCGTGGCTTGTTCCAACAGCCAAGGGTGTCCCGGAATGTGAACTAACCCCCGTGTGGTTGGTTTTGGGTGCAAATTCAAGCTTGATCTTCTAGTCCCTCTTCTTAGTCTAATCTCAGAATTTCTAGCACGCCCCTCTACCCCTCTATAGTGCTGGAAGTCGGGAGCGCCCTCCAAGTCCTAACTTTCTGCAACTCTACATAGTTGAGCCCTCAAGTGGGTTCAACAAGGGACTTAGGAGTGCGTCAACATCATTAGAATATTGTCAAACTAAAATAATTAATCACAAATGATTAAGGAAACATTGATGCACCTTTACAAGATTGCCTAATGGTTTGGCCAATTATCACAAATTTAAATTTGAATAACCAAAAATAGACGATATCAATATTGGGTGCATTGTGCTTATAGAATTATCACCCCCTCCCTTTTGCATTAAATAGGTACACTAAAACACCGATGGTACATTAAACACCTAAACATGAGGAGATAACCAATATGGTACACCCATAGAAGTTTTGGCCATGTTTAAAAAGAAGGTATGACAATAACAATAGGCGTTGATAGTTTCAAGATCCATAATGATAGATGCAAAAACAAATGCATTATATGACAATTCACTAATAAATGTTGAAATATAGCAAATATGCTTGCTAATTACATGCCAAAAGCCAAAGGCATATGCTAAACATATCAGGAATGCCTAAAATGTTAGTTGGGTTATTAAGAGGCATGTTAGGGGCACCTTTGATGCGAGGGTTATATGGTGGGGTTGGAGGCTAACGAATGGGGGACAATAGGTGTAAGGCATAAGATGAAACAAGAAACCATGGGAATGCTTCCAATGTCAATGATAATGCTAGGGATGGGGACTATTATTCCTTCCAGCAAGTATGGATTGCAACACACCCCCACACTCCTTGAAAGACTTAAATGTGAATCCAAAAATGAAAACAATAGAAGAAAAAGTTGGGGTATGCTCCTTAACTTGCACACTTTGGGGGTAAGAGGAGCATGCCAAAGCTCCAAGATGGGGACTAGGATGAATGACAAGTGGGTCAAATAAATTAGTTAGTGCATAGTTGGAGCATTTTTTATGCACGAACAAACCATGGGCATACACGGACTCATAAGATTCACCATGGCCTAGATTTGAAGGAAGCCACCACCTTCCCCTTTAGTATACTCTTTGATTAACCACATGGGCTACATCCAAATGTCATTTTTCCCAACACTCCCAACTTTGAAATTTTTAAAATTGGGACTTTTGGAGTTTTTAAAACCCATAACTTATTGTAAAGACATTCGATTGAATTGAAATCTCAAACAAAATTGTAGCCCTCCTTAAGAGCTTTCCAATGATATGTGGCATGCCACCTGCACACATGTAATTCAAGATGATTTTTTACATTTAATGATTGGGAATCAAATTGCCATTTTGACTATGGCCCTTCTTTCGGCCATAACTTGTCTTATAAATACTCAAATGGTTCATGCAAGCCCATTTTTTACATCCACATTACAAGATCTTTTCAATGGTATAAAAACTCTTTAATATAATGAGGTTTAACCCTTTAAATCCCTCTTTAAAGATTTGAGACTCCATAGGGATTTTAATTCCCAAAATGGGAGTCCAAATGGGAGTGTGTGAGTTCATTCCCTCACACTTTCTCACACTCCCAAGTTGCATTTTAGCCTGCACCTTTCAATGCTTTTGCTTTAGTCATGAGCCTAAAGTTAGGGTCATGATATATTACTTGTAAAATATAAACATATGCATGGTGGAACAAATAGTTTGGGATCTTAAGCTTCCTAGGTTGGGCTTCTCAACTTCCAAATTCATAAAACTCTAAGAAGCAGATGAAGTAAATGAATTAGGTCTAAATGGATAGCCATAACAACCTGCCACCCAGTCCTAACTTCCACATCTCCCAACATTGGACAATGTAGGTACTTTACATACATCATTTTACCCTAAACTTTAGCAAACCGTTAAATTTACTCAAGCCTTAATTTAATGCCGCAAAATTTGGGCATAATTCAAAGGAGAAAAATTGGTTACAAACTTGCCACTAAACCAAAAATGCATTCCTAGACTACAATTCCTTTAAAGTAAGGAATTAACATGCATCTTGTTAGCACCAGAAGGCATATGCATCAAACTAGTAGTCATCAATTTGTTTGCAGCCACCTTCTTCCTTGCAGGCGGGCATGGTGTGATGTTTAATATAGATGCACTATGTGATTTGCGCTTAGATGAAAGGCTATTAGGTGGGGGGTACTTTATATAATGAAATTTTCAATCCAATGGGTTTTGACCCTTGTAATCGCTCTTTGAAGATTCAGGAGTCCATCGGGACTCTAATTCCCAAAGTGGAGCTCACTTAAGAGTGTGGAGGTTTATTCCTACACACTCTCCCACATTTTTGAAAGCATGAAATGTGACTCCCGAACTTCACTATTGGCTCGCACCTTTGCAAGCCCAAGGTTAGGGTTACGACACTCTCCCCCATTAGAAAAAAAGGTCAATGTCCTCATTGACATTTAGAAATTATTTTCTCAATGCATTTGCATTCATTTGGATCCTTGGCCATCGATTGTTGACTTCTACAATAGGACCTTGCTTCAAGCTAATTTAGGCGTCCCTAAATTTCCAACACTTTCTTGGTAAATCCAAGGGGGTTTCATAAAAACCCTTAACCCTTATTTCATCAAAAGACCTAAATTAGCTTAATTAACGAAGCCCTCATTTGGGAGGCGATTATTCTATCCTTCCCCTTATAAAGAACTCAAACCAAATTTAATCTTGACATAAGTTACTTGACATGACTCCTTTCCCAACCTTGCGCCTTGATCATAACACTTAAGCCTAAGTAAAGGTATGCCTATCAAGGTACGAGAAGCAACGTTTAGGCTTTGCAAAAAAAAACCTAAGTCCCAAGCTACGTGATTATAATACGCGAACACGGTCATGAATTTTTGCATTGGCTACCACTACCAACCAACCTTTTGAGATGCACTTAAGCATGTGCACATCCTTACAAGCTCACTTTGTTTGCCTCTTCTTTTGGTGCCAAGGTTTTTTTAGTCCTAATGTGGGAGTTCGATTTTGATTTGGGCTTATGCAAGAAAGTTCCATTTGTCCATGCCACTTGACGACTCTTTTAGTAATATTCATTATGTTCATGTTGCAATTTCTTAAAAGTCTTTAGCTTTTATTTCACTTGCAACTTGTTGTGGTACATTTGTGTAATTCCCTATCACATTAAAAAAAAGGTGATGTCTTCATTGTGAGTCATGGATTATAACACCACGAATTGTTAAACTTTAGTTCCATAATTTTCTTTAGTGTTAATGATTTGAATCCTGATAAACCTCCAAGTAATAATTGTTAAGAGTTGAATTAACCTTTGGATATTTCAGCATAGAAGACTCTTTTATTCAAATTGATGTAAGGGTTAGTTAATTTTAAGACTTGGTAAACCTTTTTAAGTACATTATCCTTTTATGTTATAGAGAGGTGAAAGGGGATGTAGAATTAAATGGGATTTTATTTCACTTTTACCAGACTCTTCAATAGAATCAAAATCAAAATTAAGTATTAACATTTCCACCTGAGTGGCCTCTAGTGAATTACAACTTAGTAAACAACTTTAAGGGGATAAATCACAATTGTAAAAACTCCAGAATGCGATGAATGGTGCGAACTAGGTATTCGGCTCAATGCTCCATGGAAAGGGGGTTGATTGGGCCTCGCAACCAATGATAATGGCCATCACTAGGAACCTAAGTTCGACAATGAAGATGAACATTGTCGTCTTCACATTGACACTCTTCAAACCTTTCTAGTGCGGCTCCATAAGCATGGATAAATTCTAAAAAATTGTTAAGGCATGCGGGTTAGGAGACAATCGACGATCCCATGCCGAACGATCGACTCAAGTGCGCACCACTCTTCTGGACAATTCTTCTTCGCGCGACTGTTGAAAAACATTCACGTCAAGCGATGCTTCTTCAAGCTCTTCCTTTTCTACTAGTGGAACCGAAGGATTCGAAGGCGTAGCGACATCATCTACCATGACTAAATTCTAACCTGCATCAACAAAAACCAAGAAGGTAGCCGAAACAATGTGGTACTTACGTTTAGAAAGGGTCAAGGCTTTTTTATTTAACAAATTAGGGTAGGCGTAAGGTGTGGGAGTGACGATAGAACCTCATGAAAACTCGAACATCCTAAATCTAATGGATTCATTGAACCTTAATTTCAACGGTGGATCTAAAAGTATGTGAAGGTTTTTGTGAAGCAAATTTTAATTCCAATTTACTATGTACTACATAGTTAATTAGTGCATGAAAAAAAAGTAGTAGGGGATATCAAAAGAGTAAATGGTACACGGGGATGTTACTTCAACCATTGAATTGATTTAGTCAAGTAAGGACTCAAGGATGTTTACTTGTTACTACTGATAAATTGTCCTAGTAGTTAGTTACTTGAAATAATTAGGATGAAGAAGTAAGATGTGAAGGTCAACGGACGGAAAGGATAAGGATTAAGCTCAAGAACTTCATCAAGATATCCAAGGGAAAGGATGAGTCCTCCAATCCCATTAGTCACGACGATTGTCATGCTATTTGATTGGAGGATGGAATATTTTTTTGTGTCTCATTGGGCCCAAGAATTCTCATCGTAAAGTCAATTGGAGGGCAAATCATTCTCAATTTTAGTTGGCTCTTGAAGGATGAGGAGGCCATTGATTGGAGGGGAGGATTTTGAAGCTTCCATTGGGCAAGGGGAAGAAGTTCAAGGAAAGGTCATGGAAGCTTACCAAGGGAGAGGGAAATCTCTTGGGTTGGGAAAAGGAAAAAGGAAGAAAAGGAATGTGTGAAAAAGAAAAGATTAATTCTTATGTGTGGAAAGGTGTTGTTCATGAGAGAGATGTGTGCAAGAATTAAGCATGGAAGGATTTCCATGACAAAACCTCTAGAGTTTTATTTCAAATAGTTGTTCCTTCTAAATCCATCGTTGGATTTGTGTCAAACTTAAAACAGTTATTATTTAGGAGGTGTAGAAGGTTCTTTCCAAATTTTAACATCATCAGTTTGGTTATAAGGGAGCTACACTTGCCAGAAGTAGAGGGGGTTGAATTGTCTATTTTTTTTCCCTCAATCTAAGCAAACTGATTCTTAGTCCCAAGGCTTAAGTCTTGATCAAAAAAATAAAAACTTATAAGATTTTCTAACATGGTTTTTTTTAGATTAGCTTTTCAAAAATCCAATGCATGTTAGATTAGGAGGTTATATGTAGATGTTATGACGAATGGAACAAGAGGGGTTCAACCATCAAGTGTGACATTGAATGAACATCAACATAATGCCCTTTCACATTCCATCATGGTGAATTACAATTCTCCCACAACATCTTTGTAACTTCTAAGTGGACACAACGCATTAGATTCTTAGTGAACTTCATTGCATTACATTGAACCACCTTACTTGTTAAACTACAATTACATAGTAGTTCCACTTCCAAGCGGGTTTTGTGAGTGCATATCTTCATGTTGAAGGTGTGCAATAATGCCTCACACTCATCACATTTTATGTTTCTTTTGCTTCTTTGTCGGTTTATTATGGAATTTTTTTATGGCTTTTTGGGCATGTTCCATATCCAATTCATTCACCCAAGATGCCTCTATTGGACTATATCCTTTCCACTTGACCAAATACTCCCACTTTCACCCCTTTAGTTGCCTTGACTTGAGCACAACCTCCATTTCAAATTCATGTTCAATATGAATGAGGTCGGGTGGAAGCCTTGAGTTATGCTCTTGATTAGGCCTTGAGGCATCATGGGAGACCGACTTCAAAAGCAAAATATGAAATATGGGATGAACTCTAAGATTTTCCAATAGTTCTAATTTGTAAATGTCGGGAAATTTATTTTCTAACACTTTAAATGGACTCGCATATGGGCCCAAGAACTTGTGGCTTAGACCTTCTGGCAACTAGAATTTTTTTATGTTCAACCATACTTTAATTCCTTCTTCAAAATCTACCTCTCGTTGAGACTTGTTTACAAAATCCTTGTATTGTTTATGCGCCTTTTCAAGATTGGCCTTAACCATCTCCCATAAGTGTTGCCTCTATTCATCAAGTTGTGTGACCATTGGCATTTCCTCACTTGCATCACTTGGGAGTTGCCCCTGTGTAGCCCAAGTTATAAGCACAATTAGTGATTTGCTCATCACCATTTGAAAGGGGGTGGCCCTTGTTGTTGAATGCTTAAAGTTGTTGTAGCAAAACTCGGCTAACTCTAAATGGTCCACCCAATCTTGTTGATATGCCGCCACATAATCCCTTAGAAATTGTTGGATAATTAAGTTCATTTTCTCGATTTGTCCATCCATTTGAGGTTAGAACGAGGTGTTCATCTCCAACTCCAACCCCATGCACTTCCACAAGGCTTGCTAAAACTTGCTCGTGAATTTTAGGTCTTGATCCAACACAATGTCCATAGGGAGGCCATGATGTTTGAACACGTGCCTGAAAAACAACCTTCTCGTTTCTTTGGCTGTGACATTTTCCTTGGTGGGAATGAAGTGTGCCATCTTATTAAATCGATCAACCACCACCATTATTGCATTAAATTTCTTTGATGGTGGCAAACTCACCATGAAATCCATGGACACATTTTCCCACAGCCTTTTAAGAATCAATAAGGGTCACAATAGTCATGCTTGTTTCTTATTGAGTGTTCGATTTTGTTGATAAGTTAAGCAAGTCTTCATGTATTCCTCTACATTGTCTTTCAAATTAGGCTAATAATAAGACTTCTTTAGTAATGTTGTGGTGTGCTTTGCACCACCATGGTCTACAAATGGCCCATCATGGCACTCCTTCAAGAACACATCCTTAAGCCTCCCTTCCGGAACATAAAGTCGATTTTACTTGTACCATAATAATCCATCTCGCAAATGGAAGTGTGACTTGATTCATTTTTTATTGTTTTGATTTATTTCCTTGGCCAACCCATCACAGCGGTTCATTAGTCAAACTTCCTTTTGAAGCTCTGTTTCCCCCATGTACACCATTTTAAGTTGGTGTTTTCGACTTAATGCATTGAGCAACACATTTTCCCTCCCTGGTTTATGTCGAATGTCCACATTGAACAAGGACAATGTGCCTTACCATTATGAGCCATGGATTATAGCTCAACAAATAGTTAAGCTTTAGTTCCTTAAATTTCCTTAGTACTAATGATCTGAATGCTTATAAACCTTCAAGTAATGATTATTAATAGTTGAATTAGCTTTTGTGATATTTTTAGGCATAGAGTACTTCTATATTTCAGTTAATGTAACGCTTAATTAGTTTAAGACCCATAAACCTTTTAAAGTACATTATCCTTTTTAGTTTATAGAAAAGGGGAAGGGGATGTAGAATTAGATGTGATTTATGGATATATAGGGAATACAAGCCCATAATTAACAATAGCATTTCGCATGACAAGGTTGAGTTAGTCTGTAGAAGAATCTTCAAGCAC
>Ga0209208_10012709_pt1 | contig 10620 bp, 7 predicted proteins | sample S1TSphfallax_3_FD_187694 | JGI IMG/M metagenome (GOLD analysis project Ga0209208, IMG submission 187694) | Host-associated microbial communities from peat moss isolated from Minnesota, USA - S1T2_Fd - Sphagnum fallax MG (SPAdes) (version 2) | ecosystem: Host-associated > Plants > Peat moss >... | reverse complement strand
TCCTCTGTGGTATGATGCCACTCCCTTCTGCCATATCCATGAAATTCTTATTCATAGTAGTGCTGTTGTTTTTCATCATTCTTCAAATTGTCACTGTCTTATCGATTTCATGAAATTGTGCAATCATCCCAGGCTCTCTTATCATTTCACTGCTGAAGCATTTCTGCAGGTGGAATCCTATTTGCATGTGCTCAAGGAGCCCAAGCTGCCATCTGTTCTCCTACAGGTATTGAGTGTCACCTCTGGTCTTGTGGCAGAATAAATTCAGTATACATTGGATATTATATGACATTTGACCTCCACCCAACTGCCAGGAGCTGATAAAATTCAGTGAAAAAGTTATGTTTTGTTAATCAATACTGTACAAAGTCGCTGTTGAAGATCTCTGAACATAGGTTGCTGTTGCTGTTCTTCAAAATTGCTTAAATTTTGGTTTTGGTTTTTATTACCTTTCGGGGTTTTCTCTGTTCTCTAGCATTGGGTTTGCCCCTTTTTCCTGCTTGCTGATATGTTATGACATCTGAAATCCACTGTATTCTTTGTTTGCAGATCATCTCTCAATTCTTCACAGGTTGATGCAACTCATAAGGACTGTAGAAGTTTCAGCTCTGATGAAGATCTATGGGTGGTCTTTTGTTAATTGGGATTGATTGCATGGGTCTACCTAGACCTGAGAGCTTGTAGTGAAAAGCAGAACAGGATATTGACACCTTGAAGCATGAAAGCTTGATGCTTAAAGCATCTGCTTGTCAGCTGATTTCCTCATACTAATTTCACAATGGCCAGGTCATTTGCTGGGTTTTGGGAGAGTACGGGACAGCATACAGCACCCATTCAGCTGATGACATCATAGGCAGACTATGTGATGATGTTGCTGAAAGTCATGCTGGTGATATTACTGTAAAGGTAATGTTGCCCTGATACTCAGTGTTCTGCAAATATTGTGTCACATTGTGAAGAGAGCAGAAGGTCTTGCTGAGAATGCAAATGAGTGCAAAAGAAGCATACATGTAGGGTGGGCAGCTCTGTGTAAGAGATTCTGCAGATTAGGTTGTAAACAGAGAGCTATGTTGCAGCTGGCCTGATGCATGGTGTGTATTTCTAACAGATTACAAAACTTTGGAATTTTTTTAGGGTTATGCAGTCACAGCCATCACCAAGATTTGTGCATTTGAGATCAGTGCAGACAGACAAGTGCATCTGATACCTGAGGTGTGCACATCTTTTCTGGTTATTTTCTTCACATTTGGAGAACTAACACTGTTGTAGATTCTTCTCAGGAATCAAATCAACTTTAAAAAAATTCAGAGTGTTATGGTTTCTCATTGTCAGATCTAAAAGGTTCACCATTGACCAAGTTCTGTGTAGAAGAATCTATGCACCCAAATGTGTGAGTCATGTGCACCTATTGTAGTTTGGTGAGTTGGGGGTAGAAATGGATGATGGCAGTGTCAAACTTTCATCGAAGATCTCTTAGCTGCCCACTCAACAGACCTACAACAGCGTGCCTACAAGTTTCAGGTGATCCTAGGGCTTAATCCAGAAACTGTGGCAAGCATACTACCAATGGATGCAAATTGTGAAGACATTGAGGTTTGATATGTATACCCTTTTGCTGCTGATGTTTGAGCTTTTTGGATCTGCCAGAGACAATTTTTGGAATGATTTGAGATATGGGAGAGCTGGGTTGTAATGATTTTGTGTCCTGTTGGTTAAAATTGGGATTTCCTGAAATTAAGTTGGATTTTGTCTTCCTTGTTGAAAGAAGTGAAGCACTCTTATTTTGGAGTTGTTTGCAGGTGGATAGGAACTTATCTTTCTTGAATGAGTTTATTGAATCAGCAGCAGCAAATGGGGCCAGGTTGTATATTCCTGAAAGTGAGCGTTCAGACATGCGCACAACGGTGATAACTGGTATCCATGACCAGTTGGAACCTTCTGCACATGCACTGCGGTTTGAGGCATATGAAGTGGCAAAGTTGCCATCACCTCCCATTGCTGCTGCTGCCTCTTCATTCCCAAGCTTTGAAGAACAGAAGAAACCAGAGTCACCAAGAAGTCTGAGGACACATTTGGCTGCCAATAGTGGATTCGATACAGTGTCTTTCAATCCTGATATCACAAGACTATGGCTTGATGGAGTGCAAAAGAAGTGGGGCCAACCCTCCTCCCACCCTCCTCAATTGTCATCCTCATCTCCATCAGGTTTGGATAAAAAAAGGAGACAATTGGAACAATGGGGTCACTGCTGAGAGGGAGAGCCCCCACAGAGAGGCAGCTCCTGTCTCTTCTTCTTCAACAGAACCTGTGACTGTGTCCAAAAGCAGCAGCGGCTACAGTGAGAGAAAGAAGCCACAACCTGAAATTTCAAGTGAAAAACAAAGATTGGCAGCGTCACTTTTTGGAGGTCCAACTCCAAGTGGGAGAGTTTCAGGGAGTGCAGGTGCCAAAGTGGCCCCCACCAGAGTTGGTGCAGTTTCTCAACCAAGTAAAAAACATTTACCTTCTCATCCATCCTCAGGTGGATCAAAACCAAAGGTGTCTGATGCTGCTGGAAGTTCAAAGCAGATTGCGGTACCGACCATCCCTGCTGCTGCCCCTGTGGATCTTTTGGATATGAGTGACAGTGTCTCTGGAGTCATAACTAGTGGACCAGGGGATGATCCATTCAAGCAGTTGGAAGGCCTGCTAGAGGGTCCTGTCACAACAGCTGCAGCAGCTACTCCAGCACCTCCCCAGAAACCTAGCATAGATCTCATGTCACTGCACAACAGTAATAGCTCCACTACTCCTTATGAAACACTTGTGGTGAGTTCAGTTCCTGATTTGGTCTCAATCACTGCACCCACTGCATCTGGAGCGGAGAGCTTCTTGACTCGCAGTGGGTTTCCAGGCCTGATGGATTTGGTCGGATTATCTCCAAGCTCTTTGGTGGAGCCTCCCCTGTGCAAGGCCAGGCAGACAAGCCTGTGTCTCAGCTGAAAAAAGGCCCCTCATGTCAAGACTCTCTGCAAAAGGATGCAGCTTCTCGGCAGATAGGGGTGACTCCTACAGGCACTAATCCTGCACTTTTCCAGGACTTATTTGGATAGAGATATAAAACCATGCAGCCCTTGATGCTTTCTGACAATTGTGGCAGTTGCGGGTGCAGTTGCATGTTGAGGGAGAGGTAGAGAGAGCAGAAAGCCCTTGATAGATACTCCTTTTTTGTTGCAAGAGGAAAAAGAAACTTCACAGCTGTTAGGTACCCATTACAATAAGAGTGAAGATACATATGGAAACAGGTTTTGTGATTCTGCCACTGGCAATGGTCTTCCATATACTTCACTTTTGCACTATGTCTGGTGCTTCTTCAGTTCGTTCCTGCTACAGACACACACAAAACACATTTCTGTTTTGTGCTATGAGGCTTTTCTTCAGATCCTTGTACACACGCATGTGTTCTGTTATGTGGTAAGAAGCTTTTTTTCCTGTTTCAATCATTACTGTACATGTTTTTCATATCTATTAAGCAATCTATAGCTGAAGAGCTAGCTAGCTGCAGGTGGATTTCAGTATGTGCAGTTGTCTGGAGCAATCAGCTGGGAGCGTTGCAACACATCACTGACTGCTGGAGAGGAGGATAAGAAGTCCTTGTTTGTTCAGGTCAGCATCAGTGTTGGTCTGGTATGGTGCCAAATCAAGTTTTGAACATACCAGCCTGGTCCCGGTATCAAGTATTTTTATTTATTTTAATGTTTTTTCAATACCAGGGTAGTACTCATGGTGGGTAATTTTTTAAACTTTCATACCAGTCTGGTCCTGTTATTGGGTCCTAGACTGATTTTTGGCTGGTGCTGGTATGAATGAGGTGTATGCCTGGTATTGAGACTGGTATAAAACTGGTACGAGGCCCATATTAGCTCAGGTCCCTACCAAGCTGGTGTACGTATAAGGCTGGTATTGCCTCAACTCACACCAGACCATGTAGAGTACTTGCTACTGGTGTTGATACCAGGTGCAGGCCTACATAGTAGACCGACACTGGTGTGTATATAATAGAAAGGAATATTTGTTACTAGGGGGCCTGATTGTTGTCCAAATAGGAAGTGGTAAAAGAAAACATCTGGAATTTGGTAAATAGTCGTAAGCTTGCTGTCCTGTTCTCAGTTGGTATTATTTTTGCACAGCATGTCAGAGATCTGTTAAGTCAATATAGCAAAAATTCGAGGATGTGGATGGAAAGATTTCCATTCATGCATGCAAATGTGGAAACCTTAGGCTCATTCCATACAAGAAGAAATGGACTAAGAAAAAGTTGTGGGGATGTATGTGTCAGGTATGATGTTGGTATTGCTTCATCATACAAGGGCAGCAAGACTATTACTAGGTATGTTTTTTTTTATTGATATCCTGAATAACATACTTATCTTTATACACACAAAGTAGAGTCTTTTTTTTTGGTTGCACAACACTTGTGTATTATGTATTTTTTGGTTGGACAAAAATTAATTGAATATTGTGTTGAATTCAGAATTGGGCAACTATGGTTTATTATATGGTTTGCAAGCTTTACAAAAGTACAATACAACATGTTGGTGCTCATAAGATTTTGAGAAATTTCAGTTTGCTCAATTGAAAAGTGCAGGTAAGTTTCCATTCATACACATGTAAGTTTTTTGTTTTCAAAAAAGTAAAATTGACAATTCAATTGTTTTTTGTGACTTGGAGGCATGACATTTAAGTTTTGCTGCTTGATTTATTTTTGGTTTAACCTCATTTTTGTTGGGATGGGCTATTTATTATCACTTGATGTTGGTTGTTTGAAGGTTTTCAACGACAAAAGGTTGTTTGGTTAATTACACAAAAGCAATATGATCTTAGTGTTTTTTAATCATTTCATTATTACATTATATATTCATCATTTAGGATGCGAATAATCACTGTTTGATCATTTTGACATCTTTTGATCATTCAATTGTTATATTATATGTGCATGACTTAGGATGTGAACGTTTATTATTTGATGATCTTGATGTCTTTTGATCATTTTGTTGTCACATTATATGTGCATTATTTAGAATGCGAACATTCATTACTTGATGATTTTGGTGTCTTTTGATCATTGTATTGTTACACTATGTGTGCATCATTTAGAATACAAACATTCATTAACTTAAGGCTTAGCATTTGTACACCATACCATCATCCGCTTTGATAGTCTATTGCATTTGCCATATTGTGGGGTCATTCAGCAAAAACACAACTTCCAAGGGAATTTTACTACACATGGTTCTTGTACTAATAGCATTTGTTGTCATGGAAAATTGTAGTTACTTGGAAAAAGTCTTATAGGCCATATAGAGTAAGGTAATTGGTCTTTAATAGTTTAAGGTTTCCTTTATCTCCATTCTTGAAAACAAAGGTGATAATTAGCCCTTAGTTAATTCCTTTGGGAACTTGCCAACCCTAATTACTTCTGAGATTATAAGTTAATAACCATGGCCTATTATGTCTTAGTATTTTTTTGTTAAACTCCACCTTGCACTTTCCTTTGTGTCATATGAAACATAATTGCTTCAAACTTCACCTTGCACTTTCCTTTGTGTCATATGAAACATAATTGCCTCAAACTTTTCCCAAATCAATAGCTTGGTTTCTTATGAGAATTATCAAACTTGATGGAAGTTTATCCCTGCTACATGAAAAAATCCCTTTTTGCCTCCACCTTATCCTAGTAACTCTAGTTTGAATGTTGTCACCTTCTTCTCTTTTGCCCATTCAAACCATCTTCCAATTACACAACTTTGATTTGTGAATGTGGGTCCTCATGGCTACTTCGAAGGTTTGCCATTATCAAGTTTAAATGTTTTTTCAAACTATTCTTTTTTCTTCCTAAAGTCTTGATCTTTCTTTTTATAAGTTTTGTTTTGTAACAATGCAATATTGCCTTGAGTTTTTTAAAGAAAGCTACCTTAAGGAGAGATCTCCCTTAAATTTTTAATGCCTTATCCTTCACCTTCATTAGGTAACTAGAATTCATCTTTAATTGACCCCTTAAATGAAGACTCTTGCCTTCCAAATTCACATTATTAAAATAAAAAAATCAAATAACGTGGAATCACCTCTACTACTAGAATATTCAATGATTTTAAAAGTTGATGTATAGTGATCAACCAAAAGCAAATAAACTCTATCCAATTTAGCTAATATCCTATCTCCCCCATCTTTTCTAATTGCACCCAAAAAATCTTAAAGATTCATTAGAAAATATTTTTTTTAAATAAATAAATCCTAGAATATCTATCCAATTGCACTTTTAAAATCCTATTATCTACCACTTTGCCTTTTGCTATTATGAGTTCAGCTCATTTCTTTGCTACCAATAAACAAACCCCTCCTTTGCCCACACCTAACCTCCTTTCTTCTATCAAATATATAAGAGATGCACGTAAAATTTCACATTCAATTTAAGCTCAAATGTTTTTCCTTGCAACTTTTGTTTTTTTTTGTTTTTGTTTTCAATTTATGTTCCTATGAAGCTAGGATGTCCAATTTTTAGTTGGGTTGCTAGATGTAATTTTGAAGTGAGGACATCTTTGCAACCCCATTGAATACCTTCAAATTCAAAAAAAATGAGTTGAAAATTCATGTCAATTGTTTATTTATGTTACCACTTGGAACCATTATTACCTTTTTGTCAAGTTGCCTTCCTACTCCTTCAACCAAAATGTCATAAAACGAGGCTTCATCTTTTAACAACTCAAAATAACTTGAAGTGTTTTGGCTCCCCTTGTAAATTTGTTTTAGGTTCTTCCTCTCTCAAGGTGAAAAGTTAATGCCATTTTAGATTTAGTGTTATTACTTCAATGAGTTATGAACATTATGAAAAACCAATTTATTCACAAACAAGAAGATGATTGGTGAAGGTTGTTAGGTGGTCCTTCTTGATCTACTCCATGGCTTTCTCTATGAGGGTTTGCATCTTGGATGCCAACCTTTGGCTCAGATTCAGTACCTCTTCATAATAGAGTTTAACAACAACATCAACCACTACAAAAATCTCTATTTGTATCCAAAATGAAAGATGATGTCAAGTTCACAAGAGCAAAAAGTTGGATTGAAATACCTGAATTCAAGTAATATTAATATGAAGTCTAATGATGGTTATGGTTACCTTGTACTTGTAGTCAAAGAAAGCCTCAACTATCAATGAGTACCATGTCTTGTGAGATTTATTCTTGCACTTCTTGTATAGGTTCACAATGACAACATCTCTAAAATCTTGTAAGGAATTTTTTCAATACTTTGAATTTTGAAAAACTTGTGCACAAGGTTAGGCTTGACATGGTCTAATTCAATAAACCTGCATTTTGAGTCTAGATAGAATGAACAGAGCATGACATTTAAAAATACATGGACATTACAAGGAATGCAAATGGAAGGAAGTATGAAAATCATGGAAGAAACAAAGGTTATTATTGGTTGAATTCAATCATGGTACTGAATAGCTCCACCGGTCCTCTTATTATGTCAAACAAAATTGAATCAACACAAATGTGCCAAAATGCATCCTCAAGGTGTACTTGAATTATGAACGGCATCCATTCCTGGAAATGGTAATTTTCGTCCTAGACATGAAACATACATCTTGAGAATTCACAAAGATCTGAATCTCTTGTGAGAAACACCTCAAATTCATCATTTGTTTCCTTCCGGTGTTCATCCCATCCCCTCTTCGTAAGAGTCTACAAGTGGTTCCTCCCCTTGTTAGTTTGTGGCAAAGATGTAAAAAACGTTGTCATTTGGAATGCATGTTCCATTTTCAATGTGTCAATTTTCAAGGTTGGTCTCCCCCTAGGCACGAATATCATTCTACAAAGGGGAATGTTCATTTGAGCTTTTTCCCTTGGAATAATCTTGTGTCTATTAAAGACCTCCACAATCTTAAATTTGTGGTGGACTTGGATTTTTTTTATTGTTTCATCAAATGACCCAGGCTTCATGTCTTAAGCCTAGGATTCATCACCATATGTCTATAGCACATAAAAAATAAACAAAATCCCACTTTGAAACCAAAGTACTCAATAAGATTGAATAAAATGCAAAATTTGAAGAAATCAAAACAAATTGCTAGAATTGAAATTCATGGAACAATTGTATTAACCACTTCCACAAGATCAACTTGTGGAGTTCCCGTAGTTTGGCATGTGGGTTGAGACATTTATTCTTGTAAGTGAAATGCTTCAATTTTAATTCCAATGACGTTGTGTGAATTCAATACATCTCCATAGAAACATAAAATTGAAAAATTCAATGTTGTTCTTCATTACCTCTTCTTGAAGTATGTCTTTTTCCTCCTCAATGAACTCAAAAATCTAATTCGAACTAGAAGGAGAAACCAAGTAGATGTTAGAGGCTATGTAAAGTAAAACATGAAAAATAAAAGGAGTAAATGTAGTAACCACTCTACTTCCTCTTCCTAGCTATCCAAAGGGTTGGCGTTGAGAAGTTCTTACAAAAAACACAAATATAGATCAATGGACTCCACATTTTAGTAAAGACTTTAACTCGCAATAAAATTGATGCAAACTCACTATAAAAAAAAGAACATAATTTGGCACCAAACATTGGATTTAAAAAAAAACTTACATAAGAATTCCATTGGAGCTCCATGTTTGGAGCTCCATCATTGGTTGGTGCCGAACCTTGGAAGGTTGAAAAAGGAAATGTTTTCAGTCCTCTAATGTTTGATGTTGAAGACTACACAACTGAAAGGGTTTTTGCTTTTGGCCATAACTTGAACACCAAATCTAAAAACAAAAACCACCTCAACTTCAAAGACCTTGGTGTCATGACATGGAATGTCAAGAAATTTCTTTGAATTTAATGCTCTAAAGTTTAGCATCAAACTTTGGAATGTTGTGACCAAGATATTTCTTGACATTTGAAAGAATGCCAAATTTTGGAGTTCTAAGAGTTAAAAGTTGTTGGCCCTCCATAGCTCGGTGCCAAACTTTGGAATGCTGAAAGAAAAAAGCTTTCAGTGTTCCAAAGCTTGACACCAAACTTTGGAGCATTGAAGCTAAGAGCCTTCGGCCACCCATAGCTCAGTGTTGAGCTTTGGAGTGCCAAAAGAAATAATCTTTTGGCACTCCAAAGTTTGACACCAAAATTTGGAGCATTAAGAGCCAAAAGTTCTTGGCCTCCATAGCTCAATGCTAAGCTTGGGAAAGCTGAAAGTTTTTGGCTCTTGACCATAGTTCAAGCTCCAATTTTTTGGAGATCTAATTATGGCCAAAAGTTCCAAAAGAAGTTTTTAAGGCTTTTGCAAGAGCATTGAGAAAGATCTCTTTAATTATGCAATAACAACACCTCACAAAGCATGAAATAGAAAAAAGCGAAGCAAAGCATCAAGAGTTAAAAAACTTCCTTCCAAATTCTTTTGAGCTTGTTTGCTTGCTCGCTCCCCAACCTAAATGAAACGAAATGCTAGATATATATCGTGGAGGAAGAAATTAGGGTTTCCAAAAACACTTCTTGAAATTTCTTCCTTTAATAACACATGGACATCTTGTTTCGCAAAATATCTACAATTTTTTGCAAGCAATGTCCACATAGTTGATACTTTCACAAAATATTTGGTTACAACCAGAAACAATTGTGTTAGGAGAACTTACCTCTTATGGTTTGACAAACAATGACCTTTTTAATGAGTCCTTGGAGAATAAATTTCATGGCATGTCCTCTTGTCACTTCAATTTTCCTTTGTAGTGACATTTTCATCTATTTTTTCCTTTGCATGGGATTTGTCCACTTGAAGCTTGTTTTTTGTGCTTGTTTTTTGTTTGTGACAACTCAAGCTTCTTATGTTTTCTTCAAGGTCTCTTGGCTCCTTCATTTGAAAACTTACAACAAAACAAAAAGAAAAACACAACCATTTATAAGAAAATCCTCTTTTGTTGAATGTTCATTATAAATAGTCGAATTATGTGAGCCCATGTGACAACTATTTATTTAACATCCAATTATATTTGGGAGTAGAGGTCCCTAGTGAGAATTCCATTGAATAAGCAAATGATTTGATTTCCTATTCCCACTTATCCTTTGATTGAAATTTGATGGATCATAGTATTGGCTATCTTCCAAATAAATTGTTTAAACCTAATTTCATAATTTAGACCTAAAGCCATATAATTTGGAAATTATTAGTTATTTCCAAATTAATTTCCTAAGCATATAACATAATTTTTTTTTTCAATATTTCATTTGGTTAATGATCTAGTAATTATAGTCTATTAAACATTATTGGATATATATACATGTTAGATGTCATTTTCTTTTTAAATGTTATTTTTTTCTCAGAAATATGTTTTTAATGTTTTTTTAATTGGAACTTGTAAGCTATTTCCAAATTAATTTTCTATTACATATTTTAGTATATCAATTTTTATTTTTATTTTATCCTCTCTAAGCATTATGTTGTTTAATGATGATTACATTTGGATTTGATAAGTTATTTTCAAATTAATTTCCTAAATAGATAATTTAATATATATTTCTTAAATTTCATTTGGTTAATGAGTTGTTATAATCTATTATAAATTATTAAATATATATCCTTTACATGTTTTTTTTTTT
>Ga0209208_10012707_pt1 | contig 10621 bp, 3 predicted proteins | sample S1TSphfallax_3_FD_187694 | JGI IMG/M metagenome (GOLD analysis project Ga0209208, IMG submission 187694) | Host-associated microbial communities from peat moss isolated from Minnesota, USA - S1T2_Fd - Sphagnum fallax MG (SPAdes) (version 2) | ecosystem: Host-associated > Plants > Peat moss >... | reverse complement strand
TTTTCAAAATTTCACTCTCAAGTTCATAGATGAGGTGTGGTACATGTAAATAAGCAGTAGTAACGGGTTTGAGAAATGTCCAATGTAAGCCTAGACACTTCAGTATGAGTGAGGATGCTCTTACAATGTCAATTGAAGCTTGGATTACATTTGATGTCCGAAGTTGTTTTTACAGGGAATAGAGAAAGGGTGAGCCTAGACGCATACAATTCATCAAAGTTCATGCCATTGCAGTTGGAGTGATTCATACACGAAAGTTAGCCAATTGGTTGACAATATGGCAAGGTTGTATCGGCAAATTGGCAAAGAGGGAACTCAGGGAAATGACGAAGTGGATGTGAACATTTGACAATATGGAGTTGGGCAAGCTGGAAACGTGGAATTGGCAATTTAGCTCAAGGGTGAGAGAGCATTGTCGAAGTGCTCATTGCCTTGCATGCCCTCATTTCAATAATGCACTCACCCTGAGTCTTCACCCTACATTGCTTGTGGCATAGGGGCAAGGAACTTGCTAAGTGACTTTCTAAGGCATGGATTGAAATGTGGATGATGGCCATTGAACCCATTGAACCCATGAAATTCCAAGGCCCATGAACCAACAACCATCAATGCCATTCATCCATTGGAAGCCCATTATGACTTAATTGTGGATTGCCAGACCCAACTAAGTTGATGCCAAAGTTTCCACTTTGCTAACCTAAACTTGTTAAAGATAAGTATTAGAGGAAGGTAGGTTGGATAAATTCCTTAATTTGGCTATAGACAAGATTGAGGAAGTTGAAAATTTTAAGAAAAATTTTAAATGTTTTTTGGCTACATGCTGGAACCTGTTGAAGAATCTGGCAATTTTTAAAATAAATTCGAAATCTGACCAAATTGGGGAAATCTTTTCACAAAAATCCTTCGTATGTGTCAAAATCACATTTTTCAGGTAGAAAAATTGTGAAAATTCTCCAAAAGTAAAATTTTAAATAAATAAATTATTAAAATTATTAAAATTTAAAATAAATTATTAAAATTGTTAAAATTCAAAATAAATTATTAAAATTGTTAAAATTTAAAATAAATTATTTATTAAAAAAAAAACACAATAGTTGTTTTCATGGTTCACAATGGATTTTTTTTGGGGGGGAAATTACTTCATTTTTTTTGGAGTTGAAAACTATGATTTTGGCACATTAGGAAGGATTTTTTGTTGGGGTGGGGAGAAAGGCCTTAATTCGCCAGATTTTGAAAAATAAAACCGTAAATCACCAGAGATTTCTACAACAGGTTCCAGCAAGTAGCCAAAAGTACTTCATTCACATTTGGTCACTAGCCAAATCTGGCTAAATCTTCCTGTGGATGATGGCCAAGTCTTTCTAGTGTATGATCACCAATGTGGCTACATCACCAAATTGAAGCCAAATCTGGCTGCTAAATCTTCCAGTGGATGATCACCAATGTGGCTACATCACCAAATTGAAGCCAAATCTGGCTAAATCTTCTTTGTGGATTGATGGCCAATTTGGCTATACATCACAAATTTGAAAAAGAAAAAAAAAAACCTTGCTGAATGATGAACATTCATCTAAATGTGTGACCAAATCCATCCATCCATCCATCCAACAAGCTTTCCATGATGCCTCAAACAGAGCCAACAAATCGTTACTTTCCGCAAAGTAACTACCAAAGCAAAAAGCAGTGAAAATCCAACGGCTTGTAATAACGGACCTCGGACGCATCCAACGGTCATGGAGAGCGTGCGGTTCACGCCAGCGCCCGCTGTATGGTGCTCTCCGCGGATGGTGTGTTGCAACCGCGTTGGTCGGGGCCAAGAGTGGTCGCGGTTTTGCGCATCTGAGCTGGGCTTGCAAATTGTTCCTTGTTCGCAATTGAGAATCATTCGATTCCTGTACTTCATGTTTAATTCTCCTGCAAATTTGGTCCAAATCGGTTGTGTTTTATCAGACATTTCTGTCTTCTTCTGCAGCTGATTGAGCTTCGGGAAGTGTGTGTGTGTGTGTGGTTTCTTTCATTTTTTCTTCGTTTGTGGGTGGTTGGGTCTGTTTTGTTTTGTCTTGAAGAGGAACAGAAGAAGTGATTTGGCTTTGCTGTGAGCTTTGTTCACTCATCTTGTTGTGGTTTGAAGCTTTTAGGAAGAGGAGGTGAAATTCTGAGATTCGGTTTTGAGAGAGTGGGTGTGAGAGAGAAGAAGCTGCTATGGCTTCTTACAGTGGTAGTTTGTGTCTGATGATGCTACAACCGAGAATGGAGCTCAATTGCATCAGTTTTTCTTCAGCAAAAGCCGCTCAAGCAAGTGCTAAGGAGGTGACAACAGCTACTGCTAGAGCTTCTCATCTTCATAGACGGAAGTGGGAGGTGATATCAGGTCTTTCGGGTTCAAATCTGATGATCAGAAAGGGATTAGGTCACAGAAGAGGAGATGAAACAGAAACACCCAGTTGTTGTGCAACAATGTCATCACCTTCTCAAACACGGCACTCCTCAAGACGGGGCAAGATATTCAGGCGAGTCATCGCTGATCGAGGAACAGAGGAAGCTCTCATACAAGATGTTGCAAAAGAAAAGGAGGACAAAGTAGAGTACAATTGGGAAGAAGAATGGTACCCAATGTATCTGACAGCTGAAATGCCCACCAATTCTCCTCTGGGACTTACTGTCTTTGACCGTTCTCTTGTCCTTTTCTATGATGGCCAAGGCAAGATCAATTGCTTCGAAGACCAGTGCCCTCACAGGTGCAAATCTTTTGTCCTCAAATTGTTTTAAAGTTTTCTTCAGTGTTTGTAATGTAGAATATTAGGGTTGGGTTTTTCTCCCCCCCAATTGCTCATTTATTGCTACGGAAATTCTGCAAAAACCTATGTCCACACAGATTGAAAACCGCAAGACAGGATGATTGCTATGTCTTGATTGACCAAGTGTTCGCACCATCTCTCAACCCTAGAATTTTTTTCCAAGAATGATAGTTGTAGTTGTCTGATTTTTCTGTGTTGATGAAAATTGCATCTTGGGTGCAAGGCAACATTGTGGCCAAGTCTTCCCATTGCTTCATAAAATATGACAGAAGCTTGAAAACACAGAATTTTTGTTGTAGTTTGTGTACCCTAAGTTTTTAGTTGATTGTTATATACTTATCTGTGCCGATAGCGGGAGCTGATGAAGGAAGTGGGGAGTAATAGTAGCAAATCCCTGCGATTCATGATGGAAGTTGATGGTCTGATACTTTCTGAATGACGTTTGGCAGGTTATGAACAATATGCTTTTTCACAGTATTTTGGTTGGTCTAAAACTGATGAATTCTTGTCTGGTTACTCACATGTTTTGTGGAGTTTCTCTCTGAATCCTCCTATTCATATATGTATTTTTTGTGTTGATAGAAATTCTTCATGAGGTTCGAATGACAGGTTAGCAAAGTTATCGGAAGGGCAAATTATGGATGGAAATCTGGAGTGCCTCTATCATGGTTGGCAATTTGATGGTTCGGGTACTTGCGTCAAAATCCCACAGGTCTGATCTGCACCCTGGAAAGTAAAAAAACCCTGAAACTCGGGCTTAGAACTGGAGAACTTTTAGTATCTACCATAGAGACCAACTCTATGAATCCTCTGTTGTTTTTCAGGAATTAGTTTTTTCCTATGCTTATTGTGATGTCTTTGGTCAGCTGCTATATAGGCTTCGGGCACCTCACCAACCTACACTTGTGGGTTTATTTGGCTGTTGCAAGGCCTGTCTAGTTGGTGGGGATATAGCTGAAGAGTGCATATGTCATTATTTGTCTTGCAGTTGGCACCGGGAGCCAAAATTCCAAAGACTGCGTGTGCTCGAAAATATGAAGTACGGGAATCACAGGGAGTGATATGGGTGTGGCTTTCCCGGAAGACACCAGGGGACCCCAAGAAGCTTCCATGGTTTGAACACTTTGCAAGAGAGGGGTTTGGGGACACATCATCCATTCACGAGCTCCCCTACGACTACTCAATTTTGCTTGAGAACCTGATGGACCCTGCTCATATCCCCATCTCACATGATCGGACTGATATCTCTGCAAAGCGTGAGAATGCTAAAGCCTTGGTAAGCTGAAAATGTCTGGTTGTATATATGAATGTGGCATAATGATCATGGCTTTGTGATCTAGGAATGGTGATTATGGTGAACTACAGATCCAAGAGAGAAGTGTCATTTTGATTTGCTTTCTCCTCTGTGTAATCTTTTTGGTGGACTATTTACATGTGGAACCAACAGGTATTTGAGGTCACAGAGCGCACTTCCCGAGGGTTTGCAGGCAAATGGGGAGAAATTGGTAGCCCGACTCTGCCCAATACAACTCGGTTTGAGGCACCCTGCTGCTTACGAAATGACAAAGAAATTGTAGACAAGGATGGGAAAACACAGTATTACAGTGCACTCTTCCTCTGCCGCCCAGCTGGACAAGGGAAGTCAATGCTTGTGTTGAGATTTGGGGGTACTGATCTCGGGAAGCAACTGAGATGGTTTCCATCCTGGCTCATCCATATGAACAACAACACTGTTTTTGAACAAGACATGGGGTTTCTATCTTCCCAGAATGAAACATTGGTGCGCAAAAATGTAGCAACAAAAGACCTTTATCTCAACCTCAAGTCATCTGATACATGGGTTACTGAGTATCGTAAATGGCTTGACCTTACTGGTCATGGTATGCCTTACTACTTTGGGCACAGGTCTGTTTCACAATCTCCCAATCTGGCGATTGCTGAAGCTGCCCCAGCAGGTCTTGTTGCTGCAACAGCATCTTCATATCCTGCAAAAGGGTCATTTGGGGCAATGTTTGCCAGGGACCCAACAAATCGCTACTTCCGGCATGTGGTTCACTGCAAGTCATGCCTAGGATCGCTTAACCGTTTCAAGAAGTTTCAAAAGGTAAAGATTTGGTTCTATCTAAATTATTAGGAGGATTTCCAATTTTTTTTTTCCTGGGCACTTTATGTACAAGGCAGTGGGGACTGGCTTCTTGTGCCGGTGTGGATTGTTGCTAATGCTTTGCAACTTGGACCAATGTGTTTCATCAGATTGGGGTGGTGCTTGGTGCTTTGTCCACTGGAGTTGCAATTACTCTATCAACAGTAGCATGGCGAGCAACCTTCGTTATACTGGCTTTGCTCATGTTTGCAGGTGCCTATGCCTGCACTCGAGGGGTTGCTGCTTTGACCCAAAACTTTGTTAGGGTGCATCGCAGGTGATACAGATCCTTTTTTTGTGATCTTCAGGCTCTGAAGGAAATGTACATACACCCGACCCAAGCAAGCAGAAGGGTGTGTGTAAAGTCATTGTCTGAAGCCAATTTCTTTTTCCACCTGATTGGAATCAGATGTCGACTAGATTTGACTTCTCCAGTAGGTTACATGGGTAGGAATGACTTGTTCCTATCTTGTTGATAATGAATTTCAGACATAGAGAAGCCTAATCACAAGAATGTTTTCAATGAGTTGTAGAGCGAGGCACTTGTATGTAGAGGAAGCCATGTCTTTGACCTTCAAAAATTCAGGCCACCAGTCTGTTTCCACGGGGTATCATCAGTGGGTGTCCGTCCTCCTTTGGTTCCAGTATTCGATTTCTCAACTGTATGTACAAACATTAAAAATAATGGATTTGAAAGCTAGAGTGAACATTCTAGTTAATGAATTTTTTCACAGTATGTGCGAGTCCTATTGTTTCAGGTGTTTGCTGTCCCATAGGACAGCCCCTTTGTCATGCGTTAAGGAGGAGATCTAAAGGTCTATAGAGTTTCTTCCTAATTTGAAGGTGGCAAAATGTTCATTTATGCTCTTGGTTGAATTTTCTGATAGATAGCATGTTTTTCATCTGTGGTCAGCTAGTTTGTAAGCACTAGTTTATAGTTGATATCCAAATGGGTACCTACTAGAATTGTGCATCTTTCTAGCTAGTTTCTTGATGTTCTTATACAAGTTCAGTTTTCTGGGAACTTATTAAGTCTAAAGCTTTTCCAGTTTTTCTTACTGAGTTATTCCCATGAAGAAGGTTAGTTCCAGGGATCCCCAACTATGAAACCTAGAGAAAGACTCTATTGATGTTGGTACATTCTTTTCTGTGATAGAAAATTGCATTTTGTAATGGCTTCTATTTGGGCCAGTTTGTTCAAAAAAGTCCTTTGTACAAGTGGCAGCCCCTTTTTGTTGCAAGATCATCAAGAGGGGAAAAACTTTCCTGTAGATATTTGAACTTTCATAAATGGTGTTTTGCATCAATTGATGCAACATATAAGATTAATCATTGGTTACACCTTACGTGGGCCCTGTTTTAATGTTTGCAGATCTGAAAGCACATCATTTAAAACACTTTAATATGCCTTCTCGGTCACTAAACGTTATTAGTCTTGTACTTAATTATTTTATGCCACATTTGTAAGATGGATAAAAGGCAATGTTCATGACATTTCAAGAGAGTTGATCATCACTCGACACTAACCATGCAATTGAGGGTTGTGTTTGTTTTGTGACCAAATGCTACAACATTGTTTTGAAAATAACATTGGTGAACAATCCATGAACATATTCAATTATTCATCATGTTTCATTATTCATCCATAATTTAGATATTGAAGGGAGTTCAAATATGTTTTTGGACAGGGAGACATATTACAACTTCCTTGGACTAGCTCATCAAACCAAAATAAAGAGACACCAAATAATGATGCCAAAATTGTGGTCCAAATCCTCAAATTGTTTGTAGAACATTGCAAAACTTGGGTATACTTGCAGTGTTCTTTTTGCTATGTGGTTTTTACAGATTGCATTATGAATTGTCTGCAATAGCTAGTGGCTAGACACAAGTGTAGCAATTGCTCAACAGCACCAGCAGCAAATCGTGGTGCAGTAATTGAAGCTTCTTAAGATGATCCCCATATGTGCAAAGACAACATGTTGCAGCAGCTGGAGCTTGAAGCTGCTAATTCTGCTTCACCTAGTATTATTGATGGCAACAACAGCAGTTGCTGGCAGCCCTCATGAATTTCTGCCGTCTAGTAATATTACTGGCCTTGTCATTCACCATGCTTTTGAATTGGTACTAGTCGTGAAGCCAGCAGCAAGGGAGCTTGTGAAAATTAGTACTTGAAAACTTGTTTCCAAAATTCATTTGAGTCCAGCGGAATTATAAGCTCCCTCATTTTGATCATTAGGGGTACTTATATTAAATTGATCCATCAAATGCTTCTTGTCATGTCCAGCTGCAGCAAGAAGAGCATCCCAGCACTTGGTTCTAGACTTGTAGCTTATAAATGCTCACAAGCCTCCAACAGATCATAGAAAGACACTTGATCACAGCTCTATAATGTATGATCATCAAGTATGGACATATCTCAATCAATTCTCATGAGAGTTACAATATTCTAGATGATCAGGTACTGCACATGACAAATCTGCACTATTCAAGTTGATAAAGTCACAAAAAAGATTAGATAGCAACTGCAAAGATTGCAGCTCCATAGATCGGCCTGTATTGACAATACTTCACGTCCCAGTACTGAATGTCGTTTGTTTCAAATGGGGTAGTTGCCACAGTCAAGCTTTGCAACCCTTTACATTTGATATCTCTTGATGGGGTTTTGCATCCTTGGGGGACTAGCTGCAGGTTGTGAAAATGAGTGCAGATCAAATTGGATCACATCCAGCTAGCTGTGAAAACAAGTGCGTTCATAAATAATCCAGAAAGCTGGAAATGCAAATGCCACAATAGATTCTTCAACCCCTAATTAACCCAATTGGTGAAATCATGGGTTGAATGATTGGAATCTCTAGAATCCATGGAATATGAGGGAATCCCTAGAATCCTTGGAATGTGATCGGAAATTTGTTTTGAGCCTTTGATGGACTTATATTGTATTAACCTTGAGACCTACAACCATGTGCTAGTGCAAGTTTTCTGAACCAACCATAATTTGAAAACCTTATGTGGATGCCATAAGAGTCAAAACACTAAAAGCTTCCATTTCCAACGTTAAAAGCTTCCACTTCCAACAATGAGGTAGTGGGACTTGATAGAATGTGGCCAAACAATATTGTTAGTCATATGTATGTTTATAGTGCTTCTTCTTGTGTGGAAATGTGGTCATTCCCAAGCAATGAGCAATTATTAAATTAGAAGATTTTTGTCACAAATGATCCAATGAGATTGGACAACAACAATTTGATGAAGCATTGATGTCCAAACAATGTGGTGCTTTGAATTTGAAGGTTCAACATCATAAACTTTCACTATTATGAAATTTCAATAGAATCCATATGAAAATCATAAAACAATATGTCCTTGCAAAATTTGTGGGCTTCAAAGTGGCAAAATGTTATGAAATATATATATATATATTACTTCTATGTAAATGATGTGTTTTTTCTACTATGATGTTTTGATGTGAAATGCATATGACTTACATTTTAACTAAATCCATGCAATTATCGTGATGTAATTTTGCATAAAATTATGCGATTTTTGCATATTAAACATTTACATTCAAGTATGTCATTCAAAAACAATGTTTCATCCGTTTGAATATTTAGAATATTGACTACTTGCAAATATTATTTATATTATCATAGCACATAATTCATGTGATTTTGTATGAACCTATGAAACCTAGTAAGTTTGTGATGAAATTGTAATTTTTAATCAAAGTGAATCCCAACTCTTGTAGTCAAGATTAATTTGTTGGATTCCAATGCATTGTTTGAATAACAAGAATTAAACATGGTGCATTGGTCTACTACTTTGGTTAAAGATGTTGCCAATTTGAATGCGTGGGTGTTCAAGTGCCATATTTTGGCCAAAAAGCAAATTAGTACCATGGATGTGCCACCAATGGTGGGTAGATGCAAGCTAAAGTGGCCCACTTTTTATGTCACAAGGTTAAATTGTACAAGGTGTTGTGATTGGAAGCTTCATAACTATGCACATATACATTAATTTCATCTTAGGGACTTGGATTTAAATTCTCAACTTAATTATTTAAATGACTATGCAAATTATATTGCATAACTCATTAAGGTAAAAACATTATGAACTTTGAAACTTGAACTTGTGGACTTGCCAATTGGTAAATTGTTTGATATATGGACTTTGAAATGACCTAAATATTATTAATATTCTCTGTAGGGACTTAGAATACAATATTTTTTTTTTAATGAACACAAATTTGAACAAATTAACATCAAATTTTTTTTAAAATATTAGTTGTGGACTTTTAATCAACATGAAAAATGCTTAAAAAGTGTAAAGCCAATATCTAACTCAATTAAAAAAATTCTTAATCCAATTTGTTTTGGAGAAGCATAAAACAAGGAACTCTAAAAGGGCTTGGATTTTAAAAATAAAAATGACATCAAAATAATATCAAATTTGAGCATCAATCATTGAAATTTGAAAAAAAAAGTCAAAATATGAACTTTTTGGATGTTTTTTATGAGTCCATGGTGGGCCACTTTAACTTGCATTTACCCTAATGAGATCACAACCCATTGCATTTCACCTATAAAATAAAAATTATGTGATGTTCATTTTGATTATGTTCAAGTGTTCAATGGTGCAAATCATGGAAAATTATGCTATCAAATGAATGAAAAAATGTCTCATTTTTTTCTCAACAAAATGTAATGCATATGTTTCAACTTGATATCTTTTGAATGATGATGATTTTTTCCAATTTGGGTTGGTTCCATTCAACCTATTTGTAATTTTCATTCTTAAAAGTTCCACTTATTTTGTAGAAAAAAAAAAGGTTTTTCTTTGTGAGTTTGTAAGCCCTAAGTGTTATTTAGAACCCCATGGCTTGGGAAAAAAACTTTGGATTTATGAAATGTACTTTAATAGTTAAATAAATTGTAAGATTTGAATTTTAAGCTTCCCTTTGAAAATGTGACAAAAGGTAAGAATAATGGTAAAGGAGATGGAGGTTTATAAATTTAATAATCATTTTCATAAATATCAAAATTTTAATCATTTATAAAAATTATGGAATGTATTATAAAAGTTGAGGCATATAAGAAACACCCATTCACTTGAACTAAGGATTAGGATCTTGTGTTACTTTCCAAATAATAGCTATGAAAATGTGGAAAATTAAAATTAAAATTAAAATTTTATGATCATTGAGTTTCATTTGTAATGAGAAAGAAATAAAAATAATAGTAAAAAAGGTAGAGGTTTATAATCATTTAAAAAATGTATGAAATATATTTTAATACTAAAATAAATTTTTAGATTTTAATTTAAAACTCCACTAAATGAAAGGGAGGATTTCATAAGGTGTGTGGTAGAAATGTAAAGATAATGGTCAAATAGGTGGAGATTTTGAAAGGGCATTTGAATTTTTTTTGTAAAGGTTTTATATTTTCATGTAAGTGGGTAAAGGAAAGGAGTAAGTTAGTTACGATAAAGAGGTAAAAATGATGATAAAATAGGTGGAGGTTTTTTAAAAATATCATGTGAGTTTTTTAATAATTATTTTTAATATAATAATTTTTTTCAATAACATAATTATACTATTAATAGATTGTTTGAAGCCATAGACTTGAATAAATCTAGAGAATAATATATTTCATGGTCTTGATAGTTGGCCAACATGAAGCTT
>Ga0209208_10012705_pt1 | contig 10622 bp, 6 predicted proteins | sample S1TSphfallax_3_FD_187694 | JGI IMG/M metagenome (GOLD analysis project Ga0209208, IMG submission 187694) | Host-associated microbial communities from peat moss isolated from Minnesota, USA - S1T2_Fd - Sphagnum fallax MG (SPAdes) (version 2) | ecosystem: Host-associated > Plants > Peat moss >... | reverse complement strand
GCTATGAAAATCTCTCCATGTCCATAATCGCATGTGATAGGTCAGTCATATTTATATGTCAAAAACCAACGGCTTGCAATATATCGGTCATGGTGATGGGAGGTGTGTCTTGAAGGGGTGGAAGTTGTGAAGTGGCTAAGCCTGTGACTACCACCCAACTTAAGATGGAAGACACTTGCATCCTTTGTAATGTAATTGAAAATTTTTGACAAAGAAAGATGACCAAGGTAAAAAGATGAGGGCCCTCTAGCCCTTTCAAGCTCCAAATGGCAATGGCACAATCGTGTAAATACACATTGACATGTTTGTGTAAGCAACCAAATACCTCAATTGCTATAGGGAGGAATTGATCAGTGGGTGTCGGTTGCAATAGTTCCTTTCCTTGGTTAGAATTGCATTGGAGGCAACAAATCTTTGAGTTGCAATCAAGATTGGGGAAGTAAATTTGTTCACGTTGGGTCAACAATGACAACGTCGACTAAGGTGTGAATGTCATCTTTGGTAAACACAATGTAAATTGGTCGACAAAAGGGGTTGAATGTGGTTGAAGGAAGCACATGTAATTATTCTTGTCCCATGTGCAACCTAGCATATTGCACAATGGCAACAAAGGTGTCACAAATTGCATCATGGCTTCCAGTGCATTTATGCCATGAACATAACATAAAAGGTGAATACCCATTGGATCAATGGGGATGTGTGCACACACATGAAGGGATGCCTACAATTGAAGGATGGGGCAATCTAAATCACGTACAAAGTGTTGGGGAAAAAACTAAGGAAGATAATCAAAAGGCTGGGAAGATTATCGAATTATAAGCCAAAACATGATACAATTTGAGCACTATGGGCCTCAGATGTCCCATTGGAGAACATGCTAGAAAGGGTATGATGGTGCAAACATTCCAAAATGGAATCTTGAAATTAAACCATTTGTTATTTGATGAATTATTCAAATGGAAGGAGACACACATGGGTTCGGGGTGGTAAAAGAAAACATGTTGCCTTGAAGTGTTATTGGAAAGGAAATGTGTTATTGTCGACTCATGTTAAGGCTTCAAAAAGGAAAGGATGTGACCAACCATAAACTTAGCAACTATGATTAAAGCGGCAATGGCCCAACTCCCTAATTAGGCTGTTGGGGCGATCATGGATGTCAATATGAACCTAACACCACTAAAAGTTATTAAGAAGGAAATTTGTTTATGAGTTTAAATCCTTTTGGGCTATCAAATGATCTTAGACCCAAAAAGCGTCCAAACACTTGAAAGAGGGAGGAATCAAAGGAAATAAAGGACTCTATGAAGGTGGAAGATGGAGGTGTGCATTGTAAAATATAAAATGGGCATTACATGAAACAACAAATTAGAATTTCAAATGCCACCTAAACATCACCAAGTCTAGGGAAAAGGTCCACATGTCGAACATCTTCTAATAAGGCATCTTTGATGAAGGATGATGTGAAAGTTAAGGTGCCCAACAAAACCCCCAAGACTCTGATTCCTTTGAATGGGGTGGTAAATTGGGATGGGACATCAAAGTATGGTGGTAGGCCAAAAGGTGACCATGCAACACATTTCAATGGTTGGATAAATAGACCCATTGCATAGATTTGATTTCAAAATGTTCATATGCAACAATTGAAAGGGGACCTATGATATGAGTGTTATCTATAATGAATGAAATAGATAAGAAGGGAAATGATTAGCTATAGAATGTAAAGCCTTAAAATGGGATAAAGTAAATAATGTTTTCCTTAAAGGATCACTTTGACGAATTCCCATGGTAGATGGGATGATTATGGCATCACCTTCACGATTATAATGATTGTAAAACAAAAAGGACTCAAATGCATAAAATGCACGAACAAAGGGGATGAGTTGTATGATGTCCCCACTTATTGCACGAAGTTTTTAAAATACCTTTTAACATGAATTAAAGGTGTTTGCCACATCAAACTTAAAAACAACTTAATCGAGGTGAAAGTTCAAGGTGCACCTAATGCCATGGATTACTGTTTCACAACCACCTTTAATTACAACTCTAAATTAGTGTGGGGAAAAATGTGTTGTCAAAGTTTCACAAAATTGAAGGCATAAAACGTGACTTGTGAATTAATATAATGTTTCCCCTATTACAATGGGACAAACTCCACTTGAAGATTTAGTCATGGCTAAGAGGCAAACCCCTCCAAAGACACGTGCAATTTGGGGTGGAATGTCACCCTATGCAATATGAGAACAAAACAATTAAAGGAATCCACTTGCTGAATGTTCACGATGAAACTAGTCCCAAAGGTGTTCAAAAAAAATCCCATAAGGACCACTTGTTGATAAATGTCGCATGCGCTAAAATGCTAATTTGAAATAATCGGAAGAAAGCTTGAGGTCTTAATTTGGTTCATAGTCTTCGAAGAAAAGCAAGAAGTAACCATCTAATTTGAAATGTAATCCAGTGAAAGTTGAAGTGATGTTGGAGGACGTGGGTGCAAGAGACAATGGTGCCAAAGTGCGAGCTACCCGAAAGTATTCCCCTACACACCCAAAGGCTAAATTGTGGAACAAACATTTATGAGTTAGAAGATCATGTTAGGGAAATGGGATTGAGCTCAAATTGGCCAACAAAACTTGGGCCTGCAAAAAAAAACTTCTCTTATAGGTTTTCCCAATTGTTTATTAAAAAATGTTTAAATCAAATCTACATTTCATTATGCCCTATCGCCTCAACATGAAGGGGCAAAACGAAACACCAATGGGGTAGCATGAAGTGCAAGTGCCAAGTTGCCACATTGTACAAGTCTTGCCCTAGCTTATCCAATGGAAAATGAAATGCCACTTGTACATCACATCGTAGAACAATGGGGATGTAGTTATTCAAACAAGGATGGCAAAGGCCTAAATGAAAGGACCTGATGACATCCATTGTTGAAACCCAAGTCCAAATTCATGTAGGCGAAGTGAAAGTAAGGGAAGGTATTGGGCCAAGATGATCACAAAGGTTTGGATTGGATGAATTAGATGTTTGATGAAAACGATAATGACTTGTTAACCTTCATCTAGAATTGGTGTCCATAGGTCAAACACAAGCTTTAGGTGAAGGTTAAGGACGTGTTGAAAAAATGGGGGTAGGTTGGAGGGTATGATCATGGCCAACTATAAGGACCAATAAAATGGGAAGGGGAAAATGTCATAATTGTGCATGATCGAAGGGGTTTGGGAAAATGTAAGATTAAGACCCCAAATTCACATGAAGGGTTGGGGGCTCATAAGGGGAACTAGTAGGTGATGTATGATTTGTTAGAATCGAAAAGGTAATGTCACGAACACAAAAAAACTACAAGAACATGAACTAATTCAAGGACATAAAAAGGAAAACAAATCACAAGAAATGCAAGTTTAAATCTAATCCAAGACTATAAACATAAAGACGTAAGGTAACAATATATGCTAGAAGATGATTCAAACATAACTTTATTCTAATAACGTATTAAAACAAAGATTATAATAAGAAAATGTACCCAAAATTGATGTTGAACAGACTAAAGGTAATGGAAGGTCCTACTCTTATTTATACCCCATTGGGGACCTAGTTATAGGAAACTTCCATAAAGGCTTCCATGTGTGCACTAACCAAAAAAAAATTTCAAAAAGCTTTTTAATTCAAGAAAGTTTCCATAAAGATTTTCATGTGTGCACCAACCAAGGAAGCTTTTTGAGAAGCTTCATAACTAATAATGAACTAAGAGTTAACTAAGCGTTAACAATGATGTAAATGATGAGATAGATGATAGTGTTGGTGTAAGTGATGATGTAGGTGACTATGTCGATGCAAACGACGATAAAAGTAATGGGTGATGGTGGTGTCTATGAGAAGTAATTAGTGGGTGGTTTGTGGTTTGCATTGGGGGTGAGGTGGAAAATAGGTCGGTGGTGATGCATGATGAAGCGAATGGGCGATGGGAATTATGAGGTTTGATGAGATGTGATGAATTGAGGAACATAGGATATTTGGTGTCGATGAAGTAAAAGGTATATTATGAACACATGCCCCAATTTTTTAAGATTACTTATGACAATAAAGTAATTTTAAATCTACAAAATTAATCACATAATATTAAATAAAACGAAAGGAAAAAAGTTTTTAAAATTCCAAGGAATCTTATGCTATAACATTATGCCAAGGCCAAACCCTAAACTTTGTTATAGGCCTAGGTGTCATAATCACTGGGCTATTGGATTCAATGAGACCTAAACACTATAATACCAAAATATTATATTGGGACCTATTTGCATAATTGTAGATAGGTCCCACATTTTGAGGATTACTTATTTCAACATGGTAATTTTAAACCTACAAAGCCAACCACATAAGACTTGACAAATCAAATTGAAAAAGATAATGAACTATCACAAACAAGTTTTATTTCAAAAGATTATTGAACTTTAATTTTGTAATAACCTTCAACATCATCGTCCTTACTCTATTGGGTTTGACACAACCTATATACTTTTAAAAAAACTATTGTGCAAGAATTAGGGGCCCAAAAACTTATAATCTTTTATTCCTTGGACTACCCAACTAATGTAACAACAATAGAAAAACACCTTAGACTCAATGTTTTGTTTTTTTCTTTTAGAAAACATATTATTGGTGAATAACTAGCCATTAAGTATTGACACATTCACACTTACAACACATTATATAATTTTTCTTTGTTATTTCTTTAGGATTATGACGAAATCTCTTTCTTTGTAATAGAAACTTTTTACTGTGCTTAATTTGTATATAATGACTAGATTCTTGGTGGAAAAAAAAAATCAACTTGACAAAAACGTTTTAAAGGAATTTTTAAAATAAAAAGCCCACCATAAACCCAAGTAAAAAAAAAAACAACAAACACAAAACCTATCTTCTTTTATCTTTTTTACCTTTGTTGTCTATTGATGATAGTCTTGTTGTCACTATCTTCCTCCTTCTAGAAAGTGGTTGCTCTCACATGTCTCATCGTGCTAAAAAAATTTTAAAAATAGATTTACAATTATTCCCCCCAATGGAACTACATTTAGACTACCAACAAGGCCTATTTATACTGAAATGGAATTGGAACCCATCTTTGTTGTTTCTTAAAAGCTCCCAACTGTAATTTTTTTTCTTTTTGTCAATATTTATCCTTCTTTGTTTGTCATTATTTCTTTCCTCTTTTTGCGCAAAACTAACTAGTGAGCGCATGGAAGCAATGGCAAGGATATTGTGTTTAGATTCATTATAGAGTACGGTAACCTTAAAGGATTTTGGCCCCTAGATAATAATAGGTCTATTTTTCTATGAGGATTTTTGAAAGATAATATTTTGGCTTGTGTTGAAACTTGAGATTAATAATAGAGTTATGATATCTTGAAAGATTTTGGTTTCTTTCAAAGGATTTTTTTGAAGATTATATTTTTTGCATAGTGAAATATTTGAATTTCCATATAAAAAAATTTCCATAAGATACTTTCTAATGTATATGGCAAGGCCACGATGTGACACACCCCTTGTTTAACATCCTTGAATGGATTCAACCCTCTTTTCATCATTCACACTAAGCACGTCTACCTCCCCCTCCCCACCCCCAAACTATTAATGTTCTACTTCACCATACATAGCCTGATGAACATGGTCTCACCCATTGCAAGGTACACGTCCAACCGCCTCTAAGCAAGTAATGGAAGACATTATTAGATGGAGTAGCATTTACTACTTACAATAAACATGTTCATTATAAATTGGCTTTACCTTAAAGGACCGACAAACTTTAAATAAAGTCACAAGCATGGTTTTTTTTGTCCCATGAGGTAGGTGGATCATCCATAATAGATTATAGGACTTAGCCCAAAAGTTGGCTACATGTCAAAGAGAAAAAAAGAATTTTCTAAAAATCTCCTATATAGACAACATGCAAAAACTTATGGTTTAAATTAATGTTGTTCTTGTATCACGAAAATGCTAGGTATAAACCTTGGTGTGCAATATGATAAAAAGGATTTTACTCATAGATTATCAAAGTTACAAAAAATAGGTTGAGAACTTTGTTTTTGGTTCTTGGTGAAAGCAATGTGTTACATTACCCAAACACGCAAGTTTAGAGTTTCGTAAAACCTAGGTGATATCAACGCCCAATTGTTGTGTCAAACTTTAGTATGAGGAAATTATTATCAACTAGGTTATTGTTACATGTTTATGGTTTGTGAACATTTCCTTTAAAGATTGTGGCATGGATTTGATAGGATCTTTTTTGCATTTAGGAGCCATTATTGAGTTTTCATTTGTCGTTAAAAAGAGGAGTTGTACATTAAAGGTGAGATTTCTTGATTACTTTGTGCATTCCCTTTGTGTAAATTTTTTTCATGTTTATGCGTGTTTTTTATGTTTGAAGTATGTTTAGTATTTTTCATGTTTGCAATGTCTTATGTGTCCTTCATGTTTGTGGATAATTGATAGTTGAATCAACTCAAAATATGGATGCATTCAAGTTATTGAAATAATATGCAAATGCATTTCACATTATAAGGTCTAATAATCTAGTTGTCAATGAACTTTAAAGTTCTATAGTGTCAAATGAGGTGTTGCAAGTTGAAGGTGCAATTGGTGAAAATCAACAAGCTAAAAAAGAAGCATTTTAGAAATAACAATTGACTAATGATCACCAATCAAAGTTTTTGGGTTCCCAAGTTCATAGTATAGCAAAGTCATGGGTTTTTTTGTGTCAAATGACAACAACACTTGAATCAATGTGCAGGTAGTGCAACTCATGAAGTGTATGATATGTTATTGTTTTGAAAATTCTGCAAGTTTTTATAGTTCAACCAACTCCTAAAAAGGTTTTATAACTTACAACTTTGAGCATGGCATCATGGCTATGAACAAGCATGCCACAAATGAACATGGCTTGGATTTGGTGAAATACATGGCACACAAAAATGATTTAGAAGGCAAAGATGGTGGTTAGCAACAAAAATGTAAACATAAAACATTTATCACACTTACAACAGCACCAATTTTTTTGAAAATGTGAGGCCTTACATAAATGTAACCCAATTCAAATGGGGTTTGTTGATAATCTTGTTTTGATTATTGTTAAGGGATATATGCCATTATATGTTGTGGAAAGCCTTTAATGAAGTGAACGGTGTTACATATTTGTGGTCAAATTCAATTTACTTTTCACAAACAACTTGTTTGTGAACACCTTCTTGTTATGCTATAATAAACCATCAAAATTTATGTTATTATTACCATTGGTTAGACTGCAATATGACAACATTTGACTTTTGAATGTCAAAATCAAGCTATGACATGTTTGTTTTGGTCATCAATTTCATTGATTAGAGTTGATTTCCATATCACATAATTTTTGAACCATTTGAAGCACCCAATACTTATAGTATAACTCTTCTTAAACAAGTAAAGTTATAACAATTAAATTCAACTTGACAAATATTGTCATCATGTATGTTAAAGATAAGGAACCAGTTTGAATTTTTTCACAACTACTTTCACTTCTATTGTGTCATGTGAACTTTTACAATACATTAGCCCTTTATTTTGGTCATGTTATGTCAAAAGCATGTCAATAAGTCACAAATAAAATTAAGGTGGGTGTGGCCATGAAAGAAGTTAATTTGAAAGATGCAAAAATTGATCTCCAAAAAACAATTACCTAAACTAAAAATTCTAGAACGGGTAAACATGAATGGGAAAACACTTGCCATGAGACTAACATGCAACACAAAAATTTCAAAACCCTTTTGAAAACATGTTTTCTTTCCAACATAATTTTATTCCAAGAAACTTATCACAAACATCACTTCCACATGATGAATGGAGTTCATTATATGGATGTTTATCGATGATTCATAGTTAACTTTTAGTTATATTTAATTAATTTGAACTCCATTTGTAATTAGGAAGTTTCTTCAAATTTTTTTTGATAAATGAACATATGAAAATTTTCATCATAATTTCTTTAAATTAGGTCCCAAAAGGATATAAATAGAAATAAAACCCATCATTACTTTTAGTTTGTTCAACGTTAGTCCAAAGTATAATCTTGTTCCATAGCCTTATTTTGATCCTTTTATATTTATCTTTTCATATTTGATTACAATATATAGATTTCTTGCACATTTGTTTTACACACCTCATGTACTTGTGTTTAACCTTTTGTGGTTTTGCTTTGATTTATATGTTTTGTCTTTAAATTTAAGTCTATTTCTCATTGCCATTTTCATAGTTTTTGTGCCCATAGCAAAACATTAGAATATGTGAATAAAGGTATTGGTCATTATTTGATGCGGTGTTTGTTATTTTAGTGAAAAGGGGGACAATGGGGAAGGAGTATGTGTTTTGAATTGTTGTTGTTGCTCCATTTCAATGTGGTGAATTTAATCAAGACATAAAAAATTTGTATGGTAGAATGGTTATTAAAATCATTAACATGTGACAATTGTTTTTAGGTTTTGTATAAATATTTTTTCGAAAACAAATTCATAACATGGTCATTTTGATGTTGGATTTGCATCATGGATCACATTGGTAGGCATCAAATTATCACATTAATGTAATAATACGATGATTCAGTTATGCTACCATTATTAAAAGTTGTTACATGTTTTTTGAATCTAGGTCAACTTACAATCCTAATTCCTCCAAAAACTTAAATTAATTTGAACTTCAATTATGTTATTCATATTAATAGTTTAAACACAAGAATCTACTAAAAGTTTTTCTCAAAATTGAACTATATTTGTTTTGAAGGTTCCATGTGGAGAATGCAAATGGTTTCAATTCATTGATGTGGTGGTTTTCCAGTAAGTCCATGTTCCCACATGTTAGTTTTGTGCACACAATAAATTTTTGGCATCTTGAATTCACAAATCAATGTTGATGAATGAAGACTTGATTAAAAAGGTGGGCTATTTTCATGGATACAAAATCTTATGCTTAAGGATGTTAAATGGGTTGCATATGTATGATTTTGCCTTCAATTGCACATATACATGGTTACTTCCAAAATTTCACATTATTACACTAATTTAACATACTTATAATGCAATACAATCTTTGAATGCTTGTTTTCTTCCTTGTTGGTGATTTTGCCCATCTTAACATTCTATTTTTTTATTTGGAAACATACACATTAAAACAAAAGAGCTTAAACCTAATATCAAGATCTAAATTATTATTTTGCCATGTTCAACACTGACATACCCATGCTGATACCAATGCTACAAATTTTCAACTAACAAACTATTATACCATATTCGTACCAAAAAGCTAAAGGATGAAAACACAATCAAAAGAGTGAGGGGCACCAAGGTAAAAGTCATTTACCAAGGATTGCACATGACACATGTTTTTGTGTTGATTTGTAATTTTGTAATTTGTATTTTGGGCATCCCTTTTAACATTGTATTCTAAATAAATGCATTTTGACTACAAATTGATTTTATATAATGTATATTATGCATTCATGCCTTCTATCACATAAACATGAACAATTTTTGTTAAAGGCACATTTTCAAAATCCATAATTTTTAAGGTCAATAACACTTTTTAACCAAATCTGATGAAATCGGTTATAAAAACAATTTTCATTAGTTCAAGTCTTTTTGTCTTTTTAATCATCATTAGCAATTTTGTTGTAGCAATTTTGTTGAACTTTTGGGCACATGGGCTAATGAAATTTGCACCCACCTTTAGAAAAACATTATTAAAAATTTGATAAAATATTGTGACAAAAAGTTTGTAGACCAATTGTGGCTTTTTCGGCACATGATTTAACAAACGTCCAATCCATTTTTTTAAAACTTTATAAATTGTTTTTGAGATTGGACAATAAAAATTTGATCAATCATGGTTTTGGGAGCTCATAATTTAATGGGCTTGCTACTAAGAGGTGCAAAGGTATTATTTACTTGACAACAAGTCCATTGGATCACTAAACATTATCCATAGTGCATTTAATGATATTCTTTCATCCATTTAGATTTGTCTAATCCCTTGGTCCTTCAATCTTGTGTAGAACGAAACTTGAACCCTAAAATGGCTTTTCTTTCAATCCAAAATTCTCTATTTTGGATGGTCATGGGCCTTTGAGGCTCTAGTGTAAAAAGGGGCATTAGTGACGATATGTAACCCAAGAAATGTTAAATTTGAACAAACCAAGAGACCTTGATTTAGGCAACAAAGGACATGCATGATATTGAAAATGTTTACAACCAACCAAAAGGAATTTGGAATTTTGGCCACACTAGCTTTAGCCCATGGGCCAAGGGCACTAGCTTAGCCGTGGGCCAAGGGACACTTTCAGATCCATAGTTTCGAGTGTGGTGTACTTGTTCACCCAAGGATTTTCTTTGGGGATTGTGATGATAAGAGTGCATTGGGAACAACTTTGTCGTTGTTGTTGACCTTGTATTTGAGGTGTTTTTGTTTTCCCCTTTAGGTTTGTGGTTCAGAGAATGTGCTTAGTCAGTCTTTGACAAAGAGGAAAGTTGTAGGTTATGTACATAGTATGTAGTAGCGAAGGTTCCTATTTGAGTGCCTTTCTCCTAAGGGAAGGGAACTTGAGGGCATGAGCC
>Ga0209208_10012704_pt1 | contig 10622 bp, 9 predicted proteins | sample S1TSphfallax_3_FD_187694 | JGI IMG/M metagenome (GOLD analysis project Ga0209208, IMG submission 187694) | Host-associated microbial communities from peat moss isolated from Minnesota, USA - S1T2_Fd - Sphagnum fallax MG (SPAdes) (version 2) | ecosystem: Host-associated > Plants > Peat moss >... | reverse complement strand
AGAAATGATGGCCAAGTGACAAGGATTCGTTACCACAGCAGCTAGAAGGACGCAGGTGTTGCCAGAATCACCGGCATCAATGATTATGCGCATGACAAAGTAAGCGTATACGCAGGCCGCATCCCTTCTATATGCTAGCAAAGCTGTACCATAATACGTTTCTTAGAAATGATGCAAAAATCACAAAATAACGACAGACATCTGAAGGACCGCAGAAATTTCAATTACCGCCAGACGAGTCGATGTCGCACCATCAGGACAAGATCTGGAACTGTAAGTACTTTCAGTTCTTTTCACGGTATATTGCCTTTTTTCGTGTTCAGTTCATCGTGAGAGAGAAAGACTGTGTTGTAACTTCTTCCACACTGAAGAAGCCTAACCTATATGAGACTCGTAGGCAAGAAGTTCAAGAACTGGAGTGCACAATGACACTACACTGCCATTGACGGCAACAACAACGTGCGTAAGAACTTGCCGAAGGTACTTCAAGCATTCTATGTAAATGCGCGGTTCCACAAGGAACAGGTAAGGAGTTAAAAGAGGCGGAGGATGTTAAGCACAATCCCGTCAATTGATTCGTGTAAAATAAACTTGGCTTCTTCCTGCCTGAGAAAGAATAATCGATCCGAGAACCTGTTCAAGAAACTATACCCTTTGTACATCAGAGCAACATTGGAGTAATAAGCTGAGCGGAACAAGAGTATGAAAGGAATTTTACAGAGGGGAAGAATGTTGGCTGCGCACGTAATTGTGAGCAGAGGCTTGCGACCATAGTTATCTGACAAGCTTCCGATGATTGGAGTCATCGCCATCGCTCCTATACCTACCGACTGCACATCCATCAGTGTTCTCGTGGCCGTCAAGACGAGGTCAAGGAAGACATAGGGACGCGGACACGGCGTCACCAGATCCCATTGCATAAGGTTAAGATAAAATAATTGTCAAGTAACTCTCTATTTTGGAGTCATAGAAACTTCAACAAATGTCTGCTTAGACTGCGCATATGTAGTTCTCATCTCGTATAGAACATGTAGCAACCAAGACACGCAGAACTTTCAAAGTCGTATTGCAAGATACCGTCCAGCATCATCATGGATTTTTTTCAAGGGTGTGCCAAGAAAATTGGGACGGGATCGGCATTCGGTTCAATTCACCAAACAAATCTCCGTTCGGAATTCATGAAATTCGGCATTACATCTGTATTTCTACTCAATTGAAACAGATTTCTATTACGTTTGTCATTCAAAGAGAACTTTATGCATCCGGGTACGTACCATTTGCTGAAAGCCTGACAGGAAAATGACTCGACCGCATTCGGCCTGGCCAGGAGGGCAGATGGCTTCCACGATGACTCCTATTATGGCAGGCGTCACGATGCTGAGCGCGACAAATTGCATCGTCAGTGCGACTATGAGATGAAACAGTGGTCGAACGGCGTTCATCTTTTCCAGCATCGTCTCTTCCTTCCCAACGGCCATCGCAGTTTGAGCTAAAGAATCAAACTCCGATGATTACAAACCGGGTGGAGCTCAGATCACTCCTATAGTGCTTCTCTCTTGCAATTCACCTATCTCCTTCCGGCCGAAACCAGCCAGAAGCTCGCCATCCTTGAAGTGAAAGCTCAGCACTTCTTAGAATCAGCACTTTATTAACCGTAAAATTGCCTTCAGACTTCTACTCAAGTCGAGTTCTGAAATCCAAGTCACTGCAGGAAGCAGCAACCTTATGTCGACGTCAGTAGGGACACAACACCCTAAAATTATTCACAAGTGCAATACCCACGAAATTGTAGTAGCGCCCTTGAATAACGAAGCTTCTAAACTACACAATGTCATTATGCTCGAAACGTCATTCGTGCAACGTCACAATGCCGGTTGCAAAAATGGCATTCAGAAGCTCAAGATAACAACAGTAGATCTATCTCTGAAGAGACGAACACAAAAGAACACGTACCTACGTGTTGTGTTCATTCTTAAAGCAATGTTGACTACTACAGAAACCTCAAGTACGAGCGCCACCAACGCGCGAGAGACATTGAAAATTTCTTACCTTATTTGGAAATCACACACAACGCCCGTATCGACGTCAGGCAACTACTGCCCCCAACAAATTAGCAACCAGGTGCTCAAGTGCAATACAACTCAAAACCTTATCTCTCGACACGAAACTACGTCCAAAACGAAATAATCCGCAGCGCTCCGGTCGCAAATTATCTTTCGTGAATGCAATACCAGCTAGTGAGCTAAGTTGTAACGAAACTACCAAAGCCAAAATTTCGAATGTAGTTGATGAGACGTATGATCAGCAGCGACTTGACTTCCTCACTTGAGTTTCTAGAGAGAAGCCGAAGTGAAACTGGCTTTCTCCCTCCCGATCACTGGCCAAAATGCGTTATGATCTAGCTGCTCGTTGAACCTCTCTTAAATCGCTGCGGTGAGATACATTCCCCTTTAGAGATTACCTACAATTTAGAAAACAAAAAATTGGGAACTACTTCTTTACCTTCCGCGTTTGCATCGTCGACGCAGGTACAGTAAAGGCAAAGACACGACCGTGCAGCAAGGCAACGTTTGCACAGCTGCCAATCCAATACAGTATAGGAGCGTAGGGATAACGTTGTGCATGCATGGCGCAAGCACCCAGCACCTAAGCTAATACTGTTGCAAACCAGCGGTTCTCAAACCAAGTCGACGGGACAAGGTGGCCGCGTGGAGCTTATCGGCCCCACACGTGTTGCAAACACAGAACACGATGGTCTGGTCAGCTTAGGAACCGAGCCTGAACTCTGTTAGCGGGGCCAGTGGCGCCATGTCAGTCAGAACATAGCAAAATCCAACCGTCTGTCCGCCAGAATCGAGACACGTGGAGGACGAGTTGACTGGGTACTAACGCACGAATTCAGTTACGGCCCCCCACCTGGGCTCCCTACCATTTGTCAGGTCACCGCTGGTTTTGTAACCCCTGAAAGCGAAATGAACTCGGCAGTTTTCCACATGGGCTCTAAAGGAACTTTAAGGGTGGCGTATCCCCTCTCCCACCCCCTCTTTTTCAAACGGTCATTTGCTTACGGTCAGGTTCAATCAAAATCAAATTCAATGGGTGGTGTTCAGAGGGCTTGATCCTGTAGGAAAAAAAGGTTCCAAGAAAAAGTCTTAACACAGAAGAGGCTAACCTTCCCTTACTTTAGCTTTATTTTAGCTTCCAACCCATTTTATAGGTGACTTTTTCTTTTCCATTATAGTCTTTCAGTTGCTTGCTGATGTGGAGGGCTTGGCTTCAAACATCTGTAGGTGAACTTTTTATTTTTCCATCGTTTTTTTGCAGTTCCTTGCGCAAGACGCTAAATGCCCCCCCACCCCGCGTCGAGCACTGTCCGGCGCCCTTTCTGGGCCTGACAGTGCAGCCCTGCGGAGAGCCGTGTGGTTCTGCCTCAGGGTTTGACTTGTTGACTGTAGGAGTTATTTAAATTCAAAAGAAATCACATTTCTCTCAGCGCCTGAATCTACGCCAGTGGTTAGTACTATGTTCTATGCTTGGCTGTTTTAGATGTGGAACCTGCTAAACCACAGCAGAACAATAAATAAATTTAGCAAAACGAAGAACATTGACAAGTTCTTTTTGCTGAATAAAGAACATGTAGAACCATGCTGCGTGGTTTTATGCAGAACCATGCAAGGCCGAAAAACATGTGCAAGAAGACAAGAGAAACATGCCCCGGACAGAGTATTTAACATCTCGGCTTGGGCAGCTGGGGGGAGGTACCAAATGCCCCCAGCAAGTCATGGCTGCCGAGCATTACAAAGGTGCAATGAATTGTGACCACAAATTATCCCTTGTTACTAAGTCCCGCCAATTTGGCCGCAGTGACCACACACTGACCCACAAAAGCACGAGTTTGGATAGGTAGTCATTGGTTTGGGATATTTTTTCATTGAGTTTCTGTTCCTATGGTAACCATCATGGTTAGCATTAGGGACGCTGTTTGGTGCTTAATACTTACCCTTTTTCTCCTTAGTTTTTGTTGCTTTGCTTTCTCTCCACTCTGACCTCGCGTACCTAGTAATCTCTCATCTTGCCCCTATGCCAACAAACAACCTACCACCTTGAAACAAATGCTGACATGCTCACTCATTTACTTACTATATCTCCCCCAACGACGTAGCTCATCTAAAGATGAGCTACGATCCCTCCTCCCCCCTCCTTTACCTACCTAAGACAACTTGTTATGGCCCCTCCACCTAGGTAGCTACCTACCTACCTACATAATTGCATGCCTACCTTCCTCATTACATACATGTCTTATTTATGTATGGTTACTCGCCTACTACCTACCATTGATGTCATGTTGATGTCAACTAATGAAAGTATTGCAAGAATACCAAATAGGTGTTATCCTCTCACTTCTTACCTAATATCCATCAAGTAATAATGTGGGCCTACTTATCTAGTAGGTGGAAGTCTGATTGGGTGGACCCATAAGGAACTTCGCGCGTTATTTTACTTGACCCATGAAACTTTAGGAAAATAAATGAAACATTTAAAGAAGATTTTCATTAAAAAAATTTGATGAATGCGTGAATAAAGTTGTATAGACTTTGCACCATTAATGAGCAAAAAATATATTTTGATGTTCTTAATCATTCCATTTAGGAATTTTTTAAAGAATGCAACAATGGCTAAATTCCTTGACCTTTTTGGTCAAAAACATTTTTGAAACAAGTTTTGCAAGGTTTATATATATGTATATTCTTTGAAGATATTTTAGTTTACGGCTTTTTATTTGATTTTTTATTAGGTAATAAATTGAGCAAGTATAATTTAGTTATAATTATCCAAATTTCAAGAACATGATTCCAAAAGGGGCCATCAAAATTAAAAATACAACTTTGTAGCAATTCCCATCTTATTTTTATTCCAATGAAAATTCTAGGCTATATACTTTCACATGCAATGTATAAACACAAAAAGAAAAAAAGTTGTAGTTTCTTTTGAAAAAATGTGTAAGAATATGATTTGACCAATTTTACTAGTTTTACCATTCATTAAGATGTTCATTGTGGGTCCAGTTGATCATACTTTCACCATGGCCTCACTTGCTTGCTTGCCACTCTAATGAAACCTACCATTGTCAAAAATGATGTAGATGTGAAACCAAATGCAAATATTGCAACTTGACCTTGTCTGATCATCTATTTAACCTACTTTTTGGCCTTGAATAAAGATATAAAATAAATTCAAATGTGGGTATTGTTGTAGGTGAACATGTGAACACCTTCATTGAAGGGTGAATATGTGTATAGTTCTTGGGGTCAATTTTATTGGTGCAATTTTCCACCTTTCAATCATTGGTCCACTTCCACTTTGGCCCATTCAATGCATAAGGTACAATTAGGGTATTTGATTTTTTTGGTTAACGTGCATGGGTCATTTGCAAGGCTAGCGAAATGTGCCAAACTTTTATGGCACTAAATGTTTTTTTACATATCATTCTTTTGACACTAAATAAAATTAAGGCATGAAATATTTAGGTAGGATTTAGGGGTTTGCACATATATTAAACAGTTTCAATTCATTTATTTATAACATGGGGTGGAATAATTTATTATAATAAAATATTGCCTATGGTAAAATAGCCTAGAATAACTTAGAATATAACCTAAGATATTTAAAGTAACATCATAAAAACCTATGTATTGTAATGAATATTTTAATTAATAGTGAATCACTATAAGAAGATTTTTAATTTACAAGTTCATTTATGATGAATTTTGTAGTCATATGGACATTCTATGACTAAAAGGCACTTCATCATATCAAACAAATTGTTTAAGACAACAAAACAATGGATGATCCATGTCACATTTTTCATTTTGTGGTCATAAAGGACAATTGTTGAATCATAAAAAACAACTCATCCCATCATCTATGTTGTTCATGTGTCACGATAATGAATGATTAGAATATAGTTAATAAATATTGAACCATTTGACTTGTCAAATGGGTGAAAGCATGGTAAAGTGTACAATTCAATGTCCTTGTAAGTCTACTTGTCAAGCTAACAAAAAGTAAGACCAAAAATCATCACAAAATTATTATACATTCAATTTGTTTACTTAGATATTAAAAAAATAATTTTTCACTATTATGAATTAATTTTAAATTATGCATTGTAAAAGTAGGTTTCAAGTAGACTTTTTAAAATGTAAGTAGTTTTTTTAACTTACTTTTTGGAGTGCAACATTTGTTTCAAATATGTGTCAAGTATATTTCACCAAAGAGAAAGTAAAATTTATTTATTTGCCTTCCTTTGAATATACAATGATTTTTATGTTATAATTTCACACAAATGTATTTCATTAAAAATTTTAATGGAAAAATACTTTTGAATACCATATTGACCAGTAAAATTCAAAAGTATTTATTGCTTACTTTTATTATTCCAATTCTTTTCAAAAACTTTATTCAAGATAATATAAACCTAATCGAAAACACCATGGTTTCAAATCAAATTTAACTAGATTTTAATCTAATTTCTTGTGTTATTGTCAAAATTTATCTCAATTTTTTATTTCATTTTAATTTTTAAAAATTATTTTTTACCATGTTTTCAACCAAATATATATTTAAATTTTAATCATTTTTTCGATTATAATTTTTTTAAAAATTAAGAAGTCTATATGTATGTAGGTAGTTATGTAATAGGTCTAAGTAGGTTGAAAAAGGTAGGTAGGTAGGTGGTAACCTAGCCTAGCTTATTTAACTACTTTAATTTAACCTACTTACCGTAACCCTTTAAGAATGCACATAGGTCACAAGTATTAAAAATTGAACCCCTCGCCTTACTAATGATAAACCCAGTCCTTACTAATGGTAAGGTTGTCAAAACCAATTTGATGGACCCAAATTGGGTTCATCATCACGTCAATCTCCATTTATTTGCATCAATTTCATTCATTGGGAATAGATGTCAACCATTTTTTTTCACAATTGCAAATTTTTTATTGCCCAATTTTCTTATCACTAAACTAAACAATTGAAAATTTTTGGTTGCCAAGTTTTGATCATCGCCCATAATTATTCTTGGTCTCTATCAGAAAATGTTTTTGGTGTTGCTTAAAAAAATTTAGTTGTTTCATCAACAATGGTTTGATTTCCACCACCAATTATTGAAAAAAATTGATCATTGCTTGGGTGACTAAAAAATTTCAAATTGGGTTCAAATAACATATAATGAACCAATGAATTTACTTTGCATTTAAGACTATTGTCTTTTTTGGGGTTTTTTCCCCAAGAAAACATGTTGTCTTAAAGAGGAATTTTCCAATGAAATGTTTTGAAACTTTTTATATATTATATTTATAGTTGCCCTAATATTTTGTTTTTTTACAATCAAATTTGAAGAAATACAAATTTTTGAAATTGCACAAATTTTGTGTTTTGTTTTGAAAATTTGTCATAATTTCAAATCATACCAAAACATGTTAACACTTTCAAGTTTAATTTTTAATATTATAAGCTACAAGTTTTTTCTAAACAACATATACATTGCATCACATGTAATGTGTCAAAAAGGATTCATGAACTTTTTTAAACCTTAATTTTTGATAAACAAAAAATTAAAAAAATACAATTGAATGTTTTTTAAATGTGTCTAATAATACCCTATTATTATAAAACATTTGAGGATGAAATAAATTGTATTATGAAAATTAAGGGGCCTTTTATGAAAATAGTGTCATATTAAACATCCTTTATTCAAACCAAACCTTGATATTGGATCTTTTTTATTCATTTAAATTTTTTCAATATCCATATTATTCAATAAACACAACTTTCCATGATTCACATGCCATTAAAATGGCACCACATAGACAAATGTAACAAGAATTATAGAAAAGTTGACGTTTTGACATCAATTTTGGTTCCTTTGAACTCATCCACACCCAATTTAATGACCAAAAATTTGGTTACCGAATGTTTTGGGCATTGTTTTAAAAAATTCATTTAATGTTTGAAAAATTTCAGCCATCCAATGGACCATACTTTAATCTCCACCACTAATCTCGAATTTGATTTTTTTTTGTTTCTACCCAAAAAAGTTCAATCATTGTTTGAAAAACATTTAGTCACCACAAAACTATGGTGATTGAAAGTTATTCCGGTCACCGCAAGGTTTGGGGTGATTTAATGATTTGCAATTTTTAATTGCCCATACACCATAAGAAATTTGTAAATCAATGACTAGATTAACGATTCATTTTTAGTTGTAATTATCATATGTGATTATTATAGGGTTTAATTGCCTTGAACATGTCACAAAAAACAATACATGGCACCAAGTTGCAATGCTAGTCACATGAACATGCAATTTCATGAACTTTTCATCCATCCAAATTAATTTACGTGGCATCATCATTTTTCAACTAATTTTTCAACTAAACAATGTAGTCGCATTATTTATATTTATTTTAATTTTTTATTATTTAGATATTATGTTAATCATAACAATTATATATATTTATACTATTGATAATTTCATTCATTTCAATTTATACCATGTTGACATGTGTCATTACCTAAGCTAGGCTTTAAAAATTAGTTTAGGTTGCTACATAAACCGCTTATTATGCATATTTAAGCCCATCTAGTAGGCACCTAACTTATGTTAATTATGTGGGTAGGGAATATTTAGTCAACATCCCATTGTTGACCACAACCCATGTCATTTGTGAAAATTGATCCTTAGACCTTCAAGGATGGAGGTCAATTCCTTTCCTAGTAAGCCATCCCACTTGTTGTGGCAAAATAATAATGTGCATTCTATTTAACCTATTTCATTTAAAAAATTACACAAAACATCATTTTTGATATTTGATATTAAGATTTCATTCAAATGACAAGGTTAAAATTTACTATTAAAATCCTTTCAATTAATGTACACAATTTATTTATTTATTAAGTATAAATATATTTGAATTTTGTTATTGAATATCATTTCAACCACCATTTTAAAAAATAAAAATTCAAGCACATGACTATAAATGGCTAATATAATAATAAATTAAAAATATATTTTCATATCTTAAATTTTCATTTGATTCTAAAAGTTATGTTATAATTTTTTTGATATATCATAATTATAATAATATAATATAATATAGATATGTATATATAATTATAAATGTATCATCAATATATTTTAATATAAATATAATAAAGACTTTTAGTCTTGATGTAAAAAATCAATCTAAATTATCGATTTTAATTTTTAAATATCACTTCCATAAAATTAATTGATTCTATGGAATTATAAGATTTATTATGTTTACACATAATATTGAAATCCAAGTTATGAAAAATATTGTATGTGAAAATCGATTATATACTTTCACATCTCTAACCATTTTTTATTTAAAAATTTATATTACACAATTTTTTATATAATAGATCATAATTATACCAACAATATGTATTTTTTGTGTATGATATATAATTTATTCACTATATTCCATGTGTATAAATGGATCATAAATTATTCCTAGGTGTAAGCATAGTAAAGTATGCCAATTGGTCATCTGTACTTATAAATAAAAATAGATTTGGAATCTTTTGCATTTGAAGCATTTAAATCATGCTAAATTTTTTTAAGAAACACATGTCACATTAAATAAACCATATGTGGTCATTTTTAATGTATGTTATTACTTTCAAAAATATATTTATTTATTGCAAGTTTTTTGTTTTAGCTGATATTCACTACTACCAAAGTGAGGTGCAATTTACTAGCTTAAATCACTATGGGACCTTAAAAATGAAATAACTTCATTCCATTTTACTGATTTCGCCATTGTGAAAGTTATTTCACTATAATATCACTATGTAGATATCATGTTTCATTACTAGTTAACATATTTCATTATTATAATTTACTATAGTAAATAGGTTTTATTTTTATCTTTTTAAAAATATTTTATCTATGCTACTTTATGATATACCTTATATTATTTTAAGTTACTTTAGTTATTCTAACTTACATTTTATGTTATTATAGGTTATTATAAATTATTGTACCCTCAATTATTATATGTTATTTTACTTTAAAGTATTTTAATTTAATTTATTATAAGTTTTTAAATTATTCAATTAAATTATTCAACTAACTTTAGGCTATACCTTAAGTTATTTTATTTTCAATTAATATATGTTATTTCAAGTTATACTTTCAATTATTCAAGGTTATTCTATTTTATGTTATTATAAATTATTTTATCCTAAATAATAACTTAAAATAGAAAATAATAACTTATGAAAATAATTTTAAATACCCTACAATATAACAACTACCAATAGCTTATAACATTATAACATAAAATATCAAACAATAATTTATAATATAATAATCACCAATAGTTGTAATCTTCTTATATAATATCCTTGGTTTTGTCCGGTTGCGATGGTGGTGGTCGTCCTTTCCATCCATTCAAGTTCCTCATCCCGGAAGAAGAAGATGACGGAAGAGGAGGAGGAGGAGGAAAAACTCCTGTAGTCTTGCAATTTGCCAAAAGCTACAAACTAATTTTTAAAAACTAAAAATTATTGAAAAAAAAATGAGAAACAAGAGA
>Ga0209208_10012703_pt1 | contig 10622 bp, 6 predicted proteins | sample S1TSphfallax_3_FD_187694 | JGI IMG/M metagenome (GOLD analysis project Ga0209208, IMG submission 187694) | Host-associated microbial communities from peat moss isolated from Minnesota, USA - S1T2_Fd - Sphagnum fallax MG (SPAdes) (version 2) | ecosystem: Host-associated > Plants > Peat moss >... | reverse complement strand
TCTTTTTGGCTAGTTCATGCACAAGTGGAGCAACAACCACATTGGTTACATTTTCAAGGAATTTTTAAGTGGGGTATTATGCTCAATTTCAACGTGTTTATTCATGCTTGTAACATCATTTGATTTGTGATAAACAATGATAACTTTTTATAGTGTGATGTGTAATACCAAAACTCCAAAACCCATGACATCATTGTGGTAGACTATGCACCACATTATTTGGTTTTGGGAAAGGTCTATTGATTGGCTGTTCACCTCAAAGAAATCCCATGTTGATGAATTTTGATTGTGAGGCTTCTAGTGAATTACTTAGTTTTGTAAATTTATCATGTGAAAATCTAGTGCATATGAATTATCATTAGGAACATGAATAACTTTAATAGGATGCAATTCTCCATTTTCTTATGGTAGGTTGTCAACATTGATGTTGCTAATATGGCTTACAAATATTGGGACCATCTCCTCATTAAATGACAAATATGTATTATTCATGACCAGACTTCGAAAACCCATACAAAACTTGTTGAAAGCTCACAACTTGCCACAAAAAAAATGCATGCAAAAGAGGTTTGGTGAAAAATTAAAAAAAAACAAAAACTCACAAAATCACAAAAAAAACACAAAATGGATTTGGCAAAAGGTGAAAAAAAGTTTAAATGGGAAAGAAATGGAAGGCCAAAACTTGGTGATAGTTGATAAAGCTTGTAATTCCCAATTTGTAACCTTAATTTTTCCTTTTTTTTTTTGCTTTCACACTTTTCGCACCTCCCTTTTTCATGCAGTTACTTCAAAACCAAGGTGACAAGGTGATAGAAGTTGTAAAATGAGAGTTTCAAAGCTCTCACAAACACTAAACCCTCAAGCATTGTTGCTCAAAGCAATGATGGTCTTGGAATGAAAAGGATGAAAAACAAACATAACAAAAATGAAAAATGTTGGACCAAAACATAAAGCCATAGAACTTCAAAAGCATGACCATTGCAAACAAAAATCATCTAATAGACAATGCAAGGGTGAAAAAGGCTGAAATTTCTTATCTTTTTTTATACCTTTGACTTTAGACAAAAATATAAAGCTCCATGTTCCCCTAGCCAATAAGTCACATTGATGATGAAATTGTAAACCTTTCGAAGCTTGAACCTCATATTCAAGGGAACGGAAAAATGAGATGCAACAAACAATATTCATAATCGACAACATCCACAATCAATTATTACAAAAGTGTTGCAAGGAAAGAGACAATGAAAATGACCAAAACCTAAACCCTAACTTTTAATATATATCATCATTGGGTATACGATAAATAAGGTATCTACGTTTCTACTACATACCCTCTTATCATTTTACTCTCTGGGTCAGGTACAGTTATAGGTTTTTTGAAAAATGAAAAGGGGCAGGTATGAGATGGGGTCGGGTCTTTGAGAATTTTACACCTGCCAGTTTTGCATGTCTCTACCTGGGTTGAGACCCAGTGGGGGTTTGGAGAAATTTTTGGGTACCTACCCCGCACTGCCTTCCACCTGTGGCTCCATCTCAGTTCATGGGATGGAAGCCACTGACCTCGGACGGCAGTTCACAGGAAGGAAGGCATTGACAGCAATGCCTCCCCGTAGACTAAAACCACGACACACAAAACTACTCACGTTTGTATTTGTGTCTGTCGACGTCCCCAGACCCAAAACAAGAAACTAAATAATTCATACCAAATTGTCAACTCAACTGTGGTACTGAGTTTCCTTCGTCCCAGCGGGTCCCTTCCGTGAGTTTCACGAGTGCACCTAGTTTGACTTGTAGCTACCATTGTTAACAGTTAATGAGATCATCCACGTACCCCTACGTAGTAACAACCCATGTGCATTCTGTTGAGGCCACTTTAGATGAGTATCCAAGGTCCAGGGTCCAATGACATAGAGCAACCCTATTGGATGAGAGCCATAAATTGGACCCTTGGCCTTTTGGAGAAGGATCCAAGACCAAAAAGTGGCACATTGAAGCTACTAAACCTACATGGCACCATTTTGAAAGGAAAATCAATTGGTTCAGACCAAAAAAAGGAGCTAAAAAGAGAGCTCTTGCTTTGGTTTGTAAGAATTTGGACCCTGAAACCCCAGCTAAAGTGGGCCTAAGTGTATTGTTAAGACCCAAGGTGAGAATATTCCCTCAAGTAAGGGGCCTCAAACAAGGTTGGGAATGTCTTGGGCAGCTTGTGGCCTTACCCAACTAAAGCATCTAAAGCATGATAGGAATCTTATCATAAGCCTAAACATACATACATCATGAGGCAATGGGACTTGGGCGTGATCTTTTTACTCATACTATTTTAAGAGTGAGATGGACCTTATGCCTATTATTTAAGAGAGACTTTATGCCTACTATTTAGGTGCTAAGCATTAGTTAATATTCAATAGGCATATTTTGGAATATTTAGTTGAAGAATATTGAAGTGAACATATAGGCAACACTATTTCAAAGAATGTTCAATGGCCGGCGCCACCCCTTACATATACTCAAAGAATATTCAATTGCATATTATTATATAGGTAATCACTATTTCAAAGAATGTTCTGTGCCCCACCCTTCAAAGTTCACATCAAAGAACATTCAACACATATGTTGTTGCTGAAAAAAATCTTATTTTGTTAGGAGGGTACCTTATTTTTGTTAATGTTTCTCCTGGGGATCTTACTCCTTCCATTTGGTTCCTAGGAGTGAGAGGGTCCTTAAGTAGGTGTAATGTGCCCCTTACTCCTAAATAGCAAGATTATGATCCCTCCTCCTCCTCGTCCTACTACCCTGATTTATATATGTTTAGACTTATGACAGGAGTCGCATTGCTCTTTACTGTGGGTAAGGGCCCAGGTGACATTCCCAAAATGCAAAGCCAGACTCAGCTTTCATTTCATCCTAGGCCCCTTATTTGGGGGATGCCCCCACCCAGGGCCTTTACCTTTAACATAACTTTTGGGATGTTATGGGGTTGTTGTGATGAAGAAAGGAGCCGAGGCCCTCAATACAAGAGAGGGACAAGGTATGCCACAACAACAGACCACAAATTGCACGATGGTAGACCCTTGAGCAAAGTGCAATAAGATTATCAAATTGCACTAAGATTTTGCACTTCGATTTCGCACATTTTTACTGACACAAGGTGTTATCGCACTTTTTATTCTTGGTATGCACCCAAGTATCGATATAAGAGCATCTCCACCCACAAATCTGTAAACAACTCCTTTATTTTACATAGAATACCATTTAATGATCACTATTCCCACCCACAAAAGTCATTGAAGCCCCTTTAAACGTAATAGACCATACATGTCTTTACATATGGACAGAGTAATAGTCACTATCCAAATCCATGGTACAAAAAAGCTTTTAAAGGGGTTAAAATGACAACAGCAAAATGGACATCAATATAGGAGCACAGCAGGATTTATGATCTGTTGCTGCAAGATTGAATGAAAAGGGCTGTTAGCCGGCGTTGGGTAGAGATGCTCTAATGACCCAATTGGCCCCCTCATGTTCGAGCTCTGGTGGCCCAGGCCACTGTTCCTGGATTTGAAATGTCAACCCCGCACATGAAAACAATTTATCACTAGATTGAAGACATTTGTTTCAGATCCCATGTTTACTTAGGAGCTGTTTGGCTGTACCTCTCAGTTAAAAACTGGATAATTTTGGCTTGATTTACCCAAATGCAGTTGGTACCCTTATAAACCGAATCCCAGTTAGTAAAAGTGCAATGGGGTCAGCATTTAAGAGCTTAATTTGTTCTCTTTGTTGGGTTGGCTGATCACAATTTACTATTCACCACCTCAATAACCAAAAAGAAAGGGAGCTTTAACATTTCATTGCACTGATAACATAAGATTATATGTTCATATTCGCCACATGGATTACCTTACACTAGGGTCAGTGTCCCCCTTAAATTAATCTTTTAAATATTGAAATTGAATTTTTGTGAAAAGATGACACTGATGAGATTAAAAAATCCTCATAATTATCACAAGCTATGAAATGGAAAATTTGAATACTCATATGAAAATATTATTAGTCTGCTCTAAAACCAAAAAAAATAAAATAGTAATTCCAAAGTTACAATACAAATTAGTTTTTTTGAAAGATTTTTTTTTGGCCACCTCAATGTCAAACCTGACCCTAGTCTATGGGTATCTCTTCAGCTGGGAGGATGGAAGGGAAGAAGAAGATCAGGTTTGAAAAATCTGTTATGATCAAATTCAATGCTCCAAGTTTAGTTGATAATTTCATGTAGCCTAGTACCATCAAGGAGCGGGGTGTTTCCAAATTAAGCACCCATACTGAGCCAGAGCTGAAGGGGCACTTCAATTGGGAATGCTCTGTTCCGAGGCACTCTACAGCTTAGAGACTTATGAGGAAAAAATAAATTTAAAAAAAAAAAAACTTATTTTTCCCTATGATAGTCACCAAATGAAAGCCATGCCCTGCTTTATGAAATTTGGCTTTCTGAAATGCTCACTCCTGCAGGTGTTTCATTTTTTTTGGAATGCTTGGCTTTTTTGTCAACTCCAAAATAGGGCTTTAGAAACCCAGAAGGGATGATGACTCACTGGTACAGCCCATTCTGCGAACCTGGGATGAAGAGAAAAAGGTCCTGTGTTCAAACTTCTCACCCAGTGGTATGCAGGCGAAACTCCTGCCTGCCCCTCTGCAAATGAGATTGACTTTCGGTTGGTTTGCCAACGGCTTGTCAGGTCTGGTCTGCTGGTTGTGCTTCCAAAGAATTAATAAAACGCTTTTAGAAAGTGTTGTCCAAATATACACTACGAAATTTCTCGTAGATCTTTACGTATGAGTTTCCTGTTGTTGTGGTCTGGGGACGTCGACAGACAACTTGCTAAAGTTATACGAGCTTTCTGTGTGGTTGTTCACTAGGATCGGATCTTATGTCTGATAATTGAAAAATTTCCTTGTGATGGTGTCGAAGCAGATAGTCAATTGCTGCCAGCACGTGAGAAACATTCTTGCTCATCATCTAAGGTAGCAGCTGGCGATGGTGAGCTACAATTATTTGCAATTCGTTGCACATTGTAGGAGTTTCGCGGTTTTTCCATTTGGAGGTAATGCTTGCAGCGATCCTCACCTGCAAAAGTTTTACCGACAACGGAAAATGCGTGTTTTTCCAGCAACACGCCCAGTAGAATGCTGCACAAACACCCCTGCAGATCTTGCTTGGATTGGCAGACTGGTGCTCATAGTATATAAGAAATTGTTACCTATGCTAAATTCTTCACACATTTCTTGTGCATCAAAGAGTGCAGCATCGAGTGGGATACTCATCAGTTGAATCACAAAGTTAGATTTCTCCATATTCTTTCCGAATCAGCTCAATTAAAACATCATTCAACTGGTTTGTGGTAAACCAAAGTCCTGCAATTAGAGGCTTTTTCAATTTCAACGATCAATTTAGGAGTTTCCTTGTTGAAAGCTTTGCTTCCAGCTTCTTCCAGCTCCTAGATCATATCTAAGTACTAGAATTTGTCCCTGCAGAATTCCTATTTTCCCTATTTTTCCTATTTTTCATTTCCCCCTGGATTCAATCTTCACCAATACAATACTCCTAGCATATTCCCTCCGCATTCTAGATCTTGGTTTTCTTGGCTTTTTGGTGTGTGGATTCGATCCAGATCTGCAGCTTTCATTTGGAGCTACCAGACTACACAGAGAGTGTCAAAGCCAGATTTCCTAAGGCTTGCAGAATTTGGTTTATTGGATGACCACAGACAACAACAAAATGACCTGGTCAGCGCTATCTAAGGTGGTGGATCCATGCAATTACCACAAGAGTGTATCTGGAGGACAGGGGCAGGAATTACACCAGAGCTTCTGCAGCATGATGGCCCTCAACAATCCCTGGTCTGTCAATCTGGCTGACAACGAAGGAGACGGTGGATCATCAAACTACAAACCTCCAAAGAAAACCCAGTTCCTCCAATCTTTTGGAGATGGCAAAGGATCGTCATGGAGACCCCCACCTCCCCCTAGGAGCGCTATGTGTACAGGGAACAGAAAGAATATTTTGGGGTGGGGAGTTGATGGTGGGGGCGATGGAGATGGTGGTGGGAGTAAAATTAAACCTGGGAAGCGTGATCTCTGGTGACAATCATCAGTAGCAGCACCTCAGAACACATGAATTGCAGTACATGCTTAAGATAGATGGTTTTCTTGTTGCCGGAAAGAAAGCTCAGGACATTGAACCCAGTAAAACCTTTGTCGGTATTTCCGCTTGAAGGATAGATAGCAGTTACAGTAAGCAATCAAACACAAAATAGTCTTAGGAAGACATTGGGCATGTGCAACCTCTAGATCTTCCCAAACTTCTTACTTGTCATTGTTAGTGCAGTACAACTCATTTCAATTTGTACACATATGAGTCATTTGATGTGCTCAATTCTTTTACCCACATGGGTCAGCTACCACAACCCCCAACCCCAGCAGATCATTGCCAGATAGTAAGGGTGGAGGAAGAACAGAAAAACAGAGTAGTTAACAGAACCTGGAGGCTGGAATTCACATTCAGTTCACACTTTTTGTGGACCTTAGCCTGTACCTAGTGATACTTTGAATAAAGGCACTCATTCAGTCCCTTTGAGGTGCCATGCTTTTCTAAGGATTTGAGTTTGCAGGCATGAGTCCAATGCGCATGAGTCCAACTTTGGTTGTCTGCAGCTTCAAGTAGGAGGACAGCAGCAGAGGCTCTAAGTCACATGAAGAAACAGCCATCCTGGTTCTCTAAGGTATGCATCAAGTACCCTCTTCCATGTCCTATACTGTCCCATCATGTTTGGGGCCCTCATCATTACACACTAATCAAGAAGTCCTATCCATTGGAAAGGCTTCAGCAATCATAAAGCACCAGCAGAGAATTTCTAGTGTATCTTGAGGGCACACTATCAAGTGAAATTTTTCCTTTGTAGAAAGCGGGGCATTTCAAAACTGAGATGCCAGATCCAGCAGGCAGTTCGTGTTTCAAAATTTCCTTGTGAGCTTTTATTCATTACTTTTGCATCATACGCAGTGGATCCCAACAGGAACCACACTAAAATAATGAAAATCTTGATTTCCTACTAATTCTTGACCCTCTGCTGTGAGAGCCAGGGCATTACCCTACACTTAATGCTTGGGAAAGACTACTTCAGGAGTTCCTGACATTCAAAATCTTTAAATCTGAGATGTACCAAAGTGGAAACCATAACATGATGCTACTATCATGGTGCCTGCAGGCTCCTTTGTGCATAATTTCAACAAGCCACGTTGACTATTAACCTACAGGTCAGTGCCAATATCGCTTGCTTGCAGTATGATGGGGGTGTTTTAACGTCTTGTGTATAGCAGTCTGTCAAGCGTTGACTAGGATTTAGGGTAGGTTGCATCCTAACCCCAAAACCAGGTTGACTATTTTGGCTTCCTTCTGGATTTCATTTTTCTTTCGTCTGTCAACCATTCATTTTTGTGTTCATCTCAATAGAATGACACAGGCTTCTGTGGTTAGGTAAAGCCTGAAGCCACAGGCTTTACCAGAATAAGGGTTTGCATGAAGTGGAGCCAAGTATGCTCCAGATTCCCATAAAACCCATGGCCAAGGGCTTGTAAAGACCTTACAGGAATTTTTAAAATCTTTTCCCATCATACCTACCAGATATGACGAGAAAAGATTAAAAATGAGCATCTCAAAAAATGTGATGCCTACTCCTGTGAGCATTACATTTTTGAAGTGAACATTCATTTTTCAAAACACCCTAAACCCTTCACACAGGAATTATTATGAATTGTAAGGTGCCTTCCAACTATCACTAGAAAATGAATCCCAATGGATATTATGTCCAAGAGAGGGGCCACATGAGGGTTCCATTTCTGTGCATTGGGGGCTGGGGGGGCAAGTTTGATAGGACACAGTCATCACCCAACCGAGGTACTACTGCAAAAAGAATTTCATCACTCCCCTCTCAACCCCCAAGCACCAAAATGAGGCAAAAAGCAGCATTCGAATGACAAAATTCGTGACCCTTAAACATTTTACCATATAAAACAACCTGAAAGACAGAATCAATCGACCTCGCCCATTCTGCCACAGAAAACAACCACACAGCTTCTGCAGAATATGTGGTGTAATATGCTACTTGAACAGGTACTACCCAAAAAAAAAAGGTTTTAAATGTGCGCAACAGTTTAGTACAGTTTCAATTCTGTTTTGCTTTCCGGAAGAATTGTTGATCACGCATGTCGCGGTGCTCAACGATGATGATGATAATTAGGAGACTTGACAATCTAGTAATGATCTAAAGTACTAATTCATGAGCATTTGCTGATCAGTCTGCGGATATGATATTCATTGCAGCAATCATGACTATCTAAACAGCTTGAAGATTACACAGACAGAAACAAAGATATCGACGCTGGTTTGACAAATCTGCATCAACTTGCCAAACACGAAAATGTCAAGAGTACTATAAGGATTTGCCCCAGGCATGATTAATGTTTCACTTGTTGCAGGTCCGTTGAGGTTTCCATGTTGCGAACTTCCTGTTTTGACCTCCTCTGGAGGTTTAACTCCTTTTTGGATTTTCGGCAGTTTCCTTCTCAGAAGATGGTGCAGCTGTTCAATCTGAGATCGGCCGGCCGGCCGGTTGATGTGTAAATCTTTAGTAATGGCCACTGACTTGGGACCCCGCAACAGGCGTTGAATCAAAGCTGTCGGTCAGGAGATTAATTGCGGAGAAACTAAGGGAGTCAACCGTCTGGAGGTGGATTGCGATTGAAGCTATCTATGGAAGCAGTTCTAATGGAATTGCGGTGAAGCAGCTGGTCGTGAGCAGCTGCGGCTGTATCCGTTTCTATCGAATCTTGGTGAAATTTATTTCATGAGAATCAACACGATTGCAAATTCAGATTCTCGAAGGGTCCTCGAATTGTAGACAATGCTTGCAGCGTGCGATCCCTTTGAGTGTCGGGGCCGACGCTGCATTATAGTAGTGATTCGGAAAAAGATCATGAAGTCACCTAACTTCTCAGGACTCAGTAATTCTCCTATACATTTTCCCAAGGCTTCGTAACAGATCGGTCATATCTTTGTCATTACCGTTGTTTAAAGCTCCAAGCTTTCGAGCTCAGTCGCTCTCTCGAATATATCTTGTCCTCTAGCACCAAAATTCTTGAATAATTTGAGTTCGAGCAGGTTCAAGACTTTGCTTGGGTCGAAGCAAGCGGCAAGAACTTCAGCAAGCTTGCTGATTTTGGGTTTAGTGTGTCCCAAATTGCTCTAGTTTCTTTCCAACAGAATAGTTCAGGTGAGATACATTTGCATGGTTGTGAATTCTCTATGGCGTAATATGAGAACTCCTGGTTCTTCTTCCATGTTCCTCCTACATTCTAATTTGTCTGTGACACTTCATCATCTGAGGGGGAACATATGAGACTTCTCTGTAACTTTTCTTTGTTTCTTGTATTGCAATAGAACTTTGGTGAATTTTCCCCCTGGAATAATTCGTGTGTCTGCCATTTGTAATTTGTTTAGCTGTCGTGGATATTTGATGCGCAGGGCCGCGAGTCCTGAGCAGATTATATCGTCGAACCACCAGTCGGCTGAGCGTCACCTCCCCGATCTCACAACAATCCTGCAAGTATAGTAAGGGATTAAACTCCTTGGTGGAAAAATGAAGGACTATGAGGCAGCGAAGGTCGATGCCCGGAAGATCGAGTGTGTCTATGGGGGCCGCACTCAAGAACAAGCGCTTATAATTTCTGCCACAGATGGCGGAGGATCAGCCTGGAGGCCTAAAACCCCTCCTCCACCTCCACGTCCACCTAAACAACAAAACGCTATCGACTTCCGCTGGGAAAAACCTGGTGACATCTCAGCTGATCGCTGAAGTCAATGACCAGATTACTAGTTACTCTAGATTCCAGCTGCTCACGACCTTGTTAGTTCAGCTTAGAGCTTGCGAAACCAAGAGATTGTTTTGGCGTACTTCAATCTTAGCAGTTCGTTATTTGCAGTGGAAGAATTCTTCCCAACCTCATCGCAACATTTTTGCAGGGTAGCAGCAGCAGGCCATGTCCAACTCATCTCTATTCTTTCATTTCATTTTATTTATCAGAATGTGGACATGAAAATTTTCAAAATTCATTAATTAATGGACACAGATCTGTCAAGTCGTCAAGATACTATGGCAATGTGCTTGTCTGCCTGTGTCTGTCCAGAATCGCAGGCGGTTGACTAATCTATTTGCTTGCTACTATCTTGCAGTGCAAGCAAAATTCAACCCAAGTTCTCAGCTTCAATTTTTTGTGTCATCCTTATTAGTCATGTGCAATTCCATCTCCAATTGATGATTGTGGATGTTCTATCTAGTTTGGTGTAAGTGTTCCCACCAGCAAAGAGTGTCCCCAGCATAACCACTAGAGCTTCTCTATCATCTATTTGTTAAAGAAGTTTGTTTGTTTTGTTTGTCATGTGGAGATCTCCCAAACCAGCCCCCCACCAAGTTCTTGGTACTGTTGGAAAGCCCTCCATGAGTAGAGGTGCAACAAGGTGGTTTCATAATGTTTAGACTAGTGTGGGGGTGGGTATTTGGGAGAAAAAA
>Ga0209208_10012701_pt1 | contig 10623 bp, 11 predicted proteins | sample S1TSphfallax_3_FD_187694 | JGI IMG/M metagenome (GOLD analysis project Ga0209208, IMG submission 187694) | Host-associated microbial communities from peat moss isolated from Minnesota, USA - S1T2_Fd - Sphagnum fallax MG (SPAdes) (version 2) | ecosystem: Host-associated > Plants > Peat moss >... | reverse complement strand
CTTTTCCGAATGAGTTGGCGACCGATTGGCATGTCGTGCTCCAACTCTCTGGCATCTGGCCTAGAATTATGCCTGCCAACACTTCATCATCAAATACTATAGAAACCGAATTTAACCCATCTGTTACTTCGTTGAACACATTCAGGTGCTCCTTGAAGCTCTTATTTTCTGACATCTTTAGATTTACTAATTTCTTTATCAGATGGACCTTCCTTGTCGCAGAAGGTTGCTCATATAAATTTGATAGGGCCTTCATGAGATCTGTCGTTGTTTCTTGACCCTTGATGTTGAAGGCGACTGATTTCGACAAACTAAGTCGAATTGCTCCTAGCGCTTTCCGGTCCAAAACCATCCACTGCGTGTCAGTCATACCTCCTGGTTTACGTTCAACCACCCATTCTTCATCGGACATGTCCTTCGGTTTTTCTACTATCGGCAAATACAAGTCCTTCTGGTATAGATACTCCTCCATCTACATCTTCCAAAAGTTGAAATTCGTCCCGTTGAATTTCTCTATCTTGTATGTATCCTTTTCGAACCCCATTGCTCTGATTCGGACTAAGAACGATAAGCAATCTGAACTGGTCAACGAAAAATAAAATAAAATCAAACCTGGACGGAATCCAACCGAAATCCAAAACTTTCCGTTTCAATGTCAAAGGAACTGGATCTGGAAGATTTCACCACGCTGAGTCTACTGTTGGTGTCGGTTTTCTCAAATTCACGACGGATCGGCAGTGGCTGTTCCGGCGGCGCGTCAGTTGCACAATTGCTGTTCCGAACTCCTGGAACCTTGTGCTACAGAATCCTCATTCTCTGGATCCTATACACCCTAAGCCTTGAAACCTATGCTCTGATACCAGTTGTTATAAATAAATAAATAATATATATATATATATATATATTCGACTTAGGGGGTATGCACACAAACAACAATAAAAAAAGAAACCAAGGACACAAGATTTTACGTGGTTCAGCAAAAGCTTACATCCACAGAGCGCACCTGCACTCAACTCACACTATTCGATCAATGAATACAACAGTGAAGAACTATATAGTTTCAAGTTCACCAACTCCTACTAAACTTAGACAACGGTGCAACTAATAGATAGGCTTGACGGTGCAACTAATTGATTAGGCTTCACAATGCAACTAATTGATCAGCTTGACGATGCAACTAATTGATCAGCTTGACGGTGCAACTAATTGATTAGGCTTCACGGTGCAACTAATTGATCAGCTTGACGGTGCAACTAATTGATAAGGCTTCACACACAACAGTTGCAGACCCTTACCGCACATAATGTCATCACGATTCCTTCTTTTACTAACTTCATGCTGTAGGTGACTAAGTTGCAAATCTGTTCCACACGTTAAATCAGGTGCACACGCTAACCATGCCATGAGCAGATTTCATTGACGTAAGTGTACTCCTTTGGTGGCGTTGTTTCTAGGAGGCAATTTAAACGTCACGCTCAATACCTCTGCTGTGGGCAAGAAGCGTTCATTAGGTTTTTTCACGCATAACAAATCAGTTCAATAGGCAATTTCCAGTACTTTCAACCTCTCTCTACTGTTGCAATCCCAGTGCTGGCAACATAAGCAACTGGTGGATGTCTTTGCCTCAGAAGAAGCTAGGTGTATTGATTAGGTACCTACTGGGTGTTAAGTCTCTGGGGCCAAGGACTTGAGCGGATAACATCAATGTTGTGCGTTGTTAAAGCAGGTTGGAGAATCCAGAAGTAAAGGAGACACAAGATTTCGTACGAAGTAATGTGCTACTGACAGCATCTGTATTGGAGAAATGTGTTACTTGGGACAAATTAAAGAAGGAAATCACTGCCTACTCTCATTACCCCAAATACTCATGCCCATATAAGCGTGGCAGACACTGTTTCTACACATATAACAGTGGTTTGCAAGCCCAGAGTGTGCTCTGCATGCAGGTGAGAAATTTGCCATCCAGCAAAGGAGAGTGAAAGGGAATCCATGTTACATAGTTCAGACCCAACACAGCACCATTTCAGTTAATATGATCAGTAATAGCAGTTTATATCCCTATGGTCTATTGAACCCTAAACCCTAACCCTAAACCCTGTGGCCTATTGAAGTGTGCAAGAAAATTCACAGATGTAGAAAGTTATCTGGAAACCCAGTAAATAACTTACTGTAAAGCCCTCCCTGTACACTATTCAATTAAGCAACGCAATCAGAAATTCTGAAACTCTTAAGGAAAATAATGTACGACACAATGTGAAGCCACATGCAAGAAATTGATCCCCCACTAGTTCTTCATAGTTTTGCATTGGACCTGGGAAGATAGTGTGTAAATTCAGCCTTCCAGGTCACTTTGCTCAGAAGCTCACTGGATATGCAGGAGACAGTGGGGGGGGATGCAGAGGTGCTGCTGGATCCAAACACATGGAGTGAAGATGGCACTGTTGCTCTTGCAATAATGAAGTTCAGTGAGGATGCAGAATTCCTGGCTTATGGTCAGAGTGCAAGTGGAAGCGACTGGATTACCATCAGAGTGATGCATGTGGCTGACAGAGTCATCCAACCTGCCATCCTCTCATGGTTACAGCCTTCTGCTTCTGTGGTCATGGTGGACACATGGGTTCCATTGCTTTGGTTTGTTCAAATTGCTGAGTTTGCTGTCCCTTGCCATGGGTTGAGATCATGTTTTTCTTTTGGTTGTGAAAGATGGAAGTCTTTGTCACTGGCTTGTGTTGATTTTACATTTGTGTTCTGATAGCTCTACTAGACTGTTGACTGACAGTAACTCTCTTAGTCAGCATGGTGAAGCCCATGGTTAGGGTCCTGGGACCACTTCACAAGTGGCCATAGCCTGTATCTTCAAGGCCTCCTAAGTGTATGCTGATCCCGTGTTTTAACAAAGCTACAACAGATATCACCTGTGGCTCTGTCAAGCTGGATGCTGAATATGGTAGTCCACCCAGCTACAGATAGGGTCAATGACCACTCAATGAAGCATTGTAGGACATGTTGATTCTGGTTAAGCTCAAGGTATAATTTTCTAAAACATGAAAGGGCAGGACTGAAGCTTACAAGGGCATGTAACATTGAGACTGTCACTCACTCATGCACTGCAGAGTGCAGCAGTCTGTGGTCTTTGCTCCTTCAAGTAGCATATTTTAAGAAATCATGCAAGGGCAACAAAAGTAGGAGTTTGGCTTGGTTGATTTTCCCATACTCATGTTTGAGAGGGGATCTTGAAGAGGGATGTTATGCTGAAAATCTCTTAGCAGATATAGTGTTGCCCAAAGGGCAATGGAAATTAATATCCATGACGTGTGTTTGCATATGCAGGTGAAATTTACATCCTTGACATGGACACATGACAATAAAGGCTTCTTCTACAACCAGTATCCAGAACCCAAGTATGTTCTCCCATTCTCATAACTGGAACATAGCTGCAATGTCACTTGTGAAATTCTGAAGCCGAGTTCATGCCACCTATGTCTTCATGTTTTAGAAGGATGATGTGGTGACAATTAGAGTGCTGTGCTATGGATCTGAAGTGTTAGGATATCATCCCTGGATATTGTGTATTGTACCATATTGGATATTGTGATATGATTGAAGATCTTTGATCTAGATTCATCTTAGCTGGTGCTCAGCAGACAGTGCTTGTAATCCTGGACATATTAGCTGTATTCACACTTGGTACCATAATTGTTTGATTTGATCAGATATATTTGGCATGATGGTGTGTCCCCTGATGACAAGCACTTTGAATGTGGATGATCTTTACTGTTGACCTTTTTGGGCTTGCGATTCATCATGGTGATATCTCTAATCTTGCCTTCTGTTCAATGACAGGGAGAAAGTGGGTATAGATGCCGGCACTGTAATAGAGAAGAATCTGTTTCATGAACTCTACTATCATTTACTTAACACTGGTCAATCTGAAGATGTCTTGTGCTGGAGGAGCTTGCAGCATCCACAATGGTTCTCTCAAGCAGAGGTCACTTTGGATGGCCAGGTTTCATAGACTGCACTTTTGTTTGCCATAGAATTGACAGCTTTCAAAAAAGAATATTGAAATGTCTTCTTATGTTTCACTGAGGAGGATGCAGTATTATACAGTGCCTCGCAAATTTTTGTTGTCCCTCCAGTTTTGACTTCAGTTTGCTGTTGTGCAGTATTTGGTGCTATCAATTGAGGAAGGTTGTGACCCTGCCAACAGACTTTACCACTTCGATCTCACAACCTTGCCCCATGGCTTTGAAGGCTTCAAAGGGTGCTACATGCTCCTTCCCTTCAAAAAACTAGTAGACAACTTTGATGCTCAATATCAGCTGGTGGCCAACAATAAATCTGTCTTCACTTTTCTGACCAACAACAATGCACCCAGATACAAACTCATGAGAGTCGATCTCAACTATCCATCTGCTTGGACTGATGTGATTCTGGAGTCCAAGACAGATGTGCTTGTGTCTGCTGATTGTGTCAATTTGCAGCACTTGCTAGTGTGTTACATGAGTGATGTAAAACATCAACTACAAGTACATGACCTGCAGACTGGTTCGCTATTGCATCAGCTCCATCTAGAAATTGGTTCTGTGACTGAAACATCAAGCCACAGACAAGACTCTGAAATTTTCTTCAGCTTTACCAGCTTCTTGATCCCAGAAACAATTTATCAGTGTGATTTAAGGTCTGCAGATCTTGAAGTGAAAGTGTTATGGGAGACTGTTGTTGCCAATTTCAACAGCAATTTGTTTGAGACCTGTCAGGTAAACTGTTGCATCAAAGGAGCTTCTAAACAACCCTGCACTGCACTGGTATTGTGCAGAGACTCTGTATTCGCTAAAGACTGTTGTGTATCTAGTTCATAGCCAAAGATATTGTGTCCAGGATAGGATTGTCCTAGCTAATATGGCTGGAGACTGTTTGCTTTGTGACAGGTATTATCAATTGCATACAACATCTATTTATCACAGATTTTTGTGTCTGGACTAGTGTGGTGTGGATTATCCACATTGAGTCTTAGAACCATTCAGAGTGGTATTTCCTCAAGGCTCAGCACCATGGGTGCAGCAGGTATTCATCCAAAGGTTGAAGGATTCAGATACGATAAGTAGCCTTTGATTTCTCATCATGCTTTCTATCTCAATGCATGGATGGCTAATACTGTGTGCAGTGTGGTGATCCTAGGTTTTTGTCCCAAGCAAGGATGGCACCAAGATACCCATTTTTATAGTGGCTCAGAAAGGCCTTGATTTGAATGGATACCATCCAGCACTACTCTACGGATAATGGAGGTTTCAACATAAGCCTTACCCTCCTTCAGTGTTGCTCACTTGGTTTTTGGCAAGCATTTTGGGGCAATTGTTGCTGTTGCAAATATCAGAGGTAGGGGAGAGTATGGTGAAGAGTGGCACAAAGCTGGTTCTCTTGCCAACAAGCAAAACTGCTCCGATGACTTCATATCATGTGGAGAGTACTCAGTAAGGGAGGGTTACACACAGACCAAGAAGCTCTGCATTGAAGGTGGAAGTAATGGGGGCTTGCTTGTGGCTGCCTGCATTAATCAGGTAGGCATCTTTTCTGTTTGTTGGTTCTGCTGTAAGGACTCAGAATGCTATTCACAATTCCTCACTCCTATTTCCCTTACCCAGGTATCATTTATGAGGTCAGGAGATTTTGATTCTATGTCAGCAGGTTTAATATTCTTTGACTTGGCTCGCCATATACATATGTGTTAAATCCCAAAGACCAAATCTCTGTCTTATTGGAATATCCCTAGCATCTCATTTTCATGTGGGGTTGCATTTGTGGTGTTTACAGAGACCAGATTTATTTGGATGTACACTGGCACATGTTGGTGTGATGGATATGCTATGATTCCACAAGTTCACAATAAGTTACTACAGTCTCCCATTTCAGCCATCATTGTTCCAATGTCTAAGCTGCTTACAATTATCCAGTCAGCATGTATATAGTGTCTCTGAAAGTCACTCTGAATATTTGACTGAATGGATTCTACCCAAAACTTCAGATTTCCTCCAAGCTTCAGGATACAGCTCCATAGTTGAATCATGGTTTCTGATGGTGTGGGCATTTTCTAATGCATGCAGGGCATGCATGGTCCTCAGATTATGGTTGTGCTGATGACAAAGAGGAATTTAGATGGCTAATCAAGTGAGCACTTCCACTTTTTAGCAAGATATCTCTCTTACCATCCAGTACAATTGTCATAAGCATTATTATGTCCCTGATTGTCACCACCAATTTATGCAGTTCACTTCTCCATTGCTTCAACAAGACTTCCTTGCATACATTTGGATTCACATCATGTGCATGGCAATTACCTGAGTTCAAAACTGTTTCACTATTCATTCAACTGTTGAATGCTTTGTGCAGATATTCACTATTGCATAATGTGAGGCGGCCATGGGAGCAGATGCCAGGAGTACAGTATCTGCTCACCAGGTTAACTGCTGACCAAGATGATTGAGTGGTCCCCCTTCATTCATTGAAACTTCTTGCAGTAAATATATCTCAGTTACCAATGATTTCATTGCTTGAACAGAATGATGGCAGTAAAATAATTCAGGTGCTATCGCAGGTTCAAATTTCACAGCAGTTGTCAGCACGTGTATGGCAATGATCATGGAAGGTAACTAAAAGAATTAGGCCTGGTGGGTTGATGGGGAGCAGACATTGCAGTATGAGCTTTGCACTAGTTTGGAGAGTAGTCCTCAGACAAGCCATGATTATGAATGACTCACCTTCAGTAATTACTTTGTTGATCTGACAGATAACAGCGTTGGGAAGTTTTTGTGCAGCTTTTGAACCTCACAATAGAAGCATGACACAGGTATGAAGGACTTGTGCTTGGTTTGGTCACTAATTTGTCCACTGATTTGGGAAAAAACTGGGATTAGGACTGCATTAGGATTGGAGGGTAGTGAACCAATTAGAGACTCAAATGGATTAGTAACACAGATTTACAGCAGTACTTGTGCTTGTGCTCTGCTAATTTGTCCCACCAATTTGGAAAAGTCTGGATTAGGACTGCAATAAGATTGTAGTTAGTGAAGTGACTGGAGTTGCAACTGATGCCACTAGATGAAGTTTGGGAATCACAAGGGTGGGGTTGATTTTTCTAGCCTGGGCCAGGAGGGTTTTTGGATCACAAGGGTTTCACACCAGACCAACAACAACACATTACAACCAATGTTTCAACTTAAGTACTACACGAATCTTTTATCTTGGGCGGGCATGGTGGTATATATTAGTGTTGGGTGGGTATCAGGCTGGAATCCTAGTATACGAATATTGATTGGAAATTGTCTTGGTATCAAAGAACCTACCAGACAGTTCTTACTGAAGGCAATACTAGCCTACTAACAGTACCTGCCTATTAGGGACCCGAGCTAGGGAACTCTAGATAGGATGGATGAACTAGAGAGGATGATTCATTCCAAGCTGGTTTTGGTAGAGCAGCTTCCATTGTTCTTTTTGATGACAGTTCCAAACTGGATTCTGTTTAGCCAATTCTCAAGTAAAGAGGAATAGAAAGGTTTCTTTTCAGATTTATGTTGATAGCTAGCCACCCAACATGGTATAGTGCAGGTACCCATGTTAGTCAGCTACTTGCTGTCGGTTTCAGTTCTGGTTATCTGGAACCTAAGAACTGCACAACACTGGTATGTACCTAAATGTGGTTAGTAGATGGAATTGGCCCAATATCTTGAACCAAACAATACTAATGGTACCCAAATATCTTTAGTTCTCACAATGTTTATTTCATATTATTGGCAACATGTGTTTATAACCCTCTAATGTGTGTAGGCCATTGTGATTTTTCAGTGTGTTGTCATGCTTGAGAAGTATTCCTCATCTCTTCCACACGTCACAACCAGTGCACCTTCGTTGCTAGCCGATTTATGACAAACGAAAGAAGCATTCCTCATTTTTTTTCACATGTCACACAGCCAGTGCACCTTTGTTGCTAGCCAATTTATGACACATGAGAGAAGCATTCCTCATCTCTTCCACACATCGCAACTAGTGCACCTTTGTCACTAGCTGATTTATGACAGACGAAAGAAGCATTCCTCATCTTTTTCACACGTTGCAGCCAGTCCACCTTTGTTGCTAGCTGGTTTATGACACACGAGAGAAGCATTCCTCATCTCTTCCACTCATCACAACTACTAAGCCTTTGTCACTAGCTGATTTATGACAGACAAGAGAGGCATTCCTCATCTCTTCCAAACATCGTGACCAATGCACCTTCATCGTTAGCTGATTCATGACAGACGAGAGAGACATTCCTCATCTCTTCCACAAATTGCAGCCAGTGCACCTTCATCGTTGGCCAATTTATGACATACGATTGATGACAGACGAGCTTTTTTAGTTTACAGTCTTCTATTTTATTAGTGTGTTAGTGGTGTCCTGATTGTTATGTTCTTTCATGACATGTGTTCTTGTGCTCTTATTTGCCTTGTACTTCTTATGGATGGGTTTTTGTTGCTGCCTTTTTTTAATTTATTTTACAGGGTTTTGCTTCATCTGAATGTGGTTCTCATTACTATAGTAATAGGGGCTGAAGCTCAACAACATTGGGCAGATGGAATCAAAAGTTGAACCCTGCCCGAGTTCGACAGTTTATAGTTGGTGGAAGGTCATAACGGTTTTAGGCCACTGGACAACAATGGCCCTCCTCCTCTTCATCAACAAAGCTTTTCCACTCTCAATCCTCCCTCCACCCTGCCTCCTCATTCTTTCCTCCTGACAAGAACGGTTCTTGCTGAATGGAGGTGGTGATTTCAGGCAAGGAGTGTTGAGGATTATCCTCCAATGTATATACAAATTATTATCTTTCAATAATGCTGAATTGTAGTGTAAGAAAGATTTGAAATCTCATGGTGCTCTCTATCTCCAAAGCATGGTGCTCTCCACCCAAAGCATGATTGGTGATGCCCAAAACCATGATGATGATCTGTGGTACAAAAGAAACCTGGGATTTTTGTTGAGGTGTGTGTCCAGGGGAATCCTATAATTGTAGAAGCGCAGCTTCTGGACATGCTACTTTTGTATTATCCCAACAAGCATACACCAGAAGGAAAAAAAAATCGCAAAGCTTAGAAGCAAGAGTAGCCTTTGAAGCTCACCTGATGTAAAAAGGTATGGCTATGGCTTGGAGATCAGAGATTGGAAAGTAGGAAGGAGAGCCCAAATGTAGTGTTTTTGGTCTCAATAAAATATGGGTTATCAATTTTATTCTCAAAAGGCACTTTTTTTTTAGAGTTCTGATTTTAGTAGCTGGGAGATTCTTGACAAAATTTTATGAGAGATTTTGTGATGCATTTTTTTGTCTCAAAATTGTGAAGATTGTGAAGGTTTTCCCAAGTTTTTAATAGTGCAACTGGGGCAAGAAAATAAGTTTGATTCAAGGTGGTTCATTATGATATTGTGAAAGAGGATCTGAAGATACATGGGACCAGCACCAGCAAGAAGGTATTCGTTGAGCCTGAGTGTGAGGTTTAGTGTAAGAGCAACATACGGATATGAGTACCCACAAGCTACAAAAGGGAGCATTGAGATCTCCCCTTTCTATGGCACAGAATCGGAGCAATTTGCAAAGCACTGGATCTACAACTATGAAGCATGGACAATTCAGGAACTCCTTGATGGCAGGCAGAAGCTTCAAATAGTACTCCTTGCTCTGTTTGACAAAGCATATGAATGGGCTCACAATTTGAAGTTCTCAGAGCATGGCACCTGGAAGGACTTTCGTAGTCTTTTCCAAGAAAGGTTTGTTGGGGATCCCACTCCATGGTCAGGTGAGATTTGAGCAATTTGTGGCAAGTTCATTATTGGAGACCTAATTATCAACCCCAAAAAAAACTCTCAAACAAAAAAACAATCACACTGGATGTTGGGTATGTTCTGTTTTAGAGAAAGTGATTAGTGGGGCAGCAGAATTCTATCATGTTTAACTCAGATATGAAACTCATGAAAAGACCATTGACACCCCACCTTTTGTGTGAAGTTTACCTTGAGATTCATGCAATTCCATTGCTCAACCCATAGATTCAATTGCCACTGCTTGTGCGCGTTAACAACATATATGCCAATTTGTTTTGTGAAGTAGGGTTCTGAGAGACAATTGTTGACGTGCTTGACAGGCTCACGAAGGTTTCCGTATTGGTTGTATTTCAGTGGAGCCACTGCTAAACCTGTAGCTGGTCAAATTCTGGGGCCTGCAGGCAGTGGTGCACTCCTCATCACACCTTTGAAGGTAAATCAATAATAAGAGTGTGTGTACACACAGCACAAAAATTGATCAAGTGGCCACCCTTGTATGCTGTTCAAAACCTGATGTGTGATTGAAATAACTCCATTTGGACTCTGGAGTGGGCGTTGTAAATATTTTGTTTCTACCAAATTGTGTGATTGATAGCTCAACAATTGTACAAATTTTGGCTGTACTTGAGGTAGTAGTACTACTACTAGTACATTGGAAAGACAAGGACTCTCGGAGATTTGGTTTGGTTTCAAGTGGAATAATGAAGAAAACATCAGCAAAAAAAGAATTTGGAATTCATGAATAGGAGCTGGAAGTGGCGACAGTGAGTGAGT
>Ga0209208_10012700_pt1 | contig 10626 bp, 7 predicted proteins | sample S1TSphfallax_3_FD_187694 | JGI IMG/M metagenome (GOLD analysis project Ga0209208, IMG submission 187694) | Host-associated microbial communities from peat moss isolated from Minnesota, USA - S1T2_Fd - Sphagnum fallax MG (SPAdes) (version 2) | ecosystem: Host-associated > Plants > Peat moss >... | reverse complement strand
CTCTACCTTCGCACCATGTTGTTGTGTCGTTGTGCCTAGTTATTCACTATTGCACCTTGCTATTTTGCTTTGCTACTTGTCGTCACACCTTGTTGCTTTGCCTTGTTGCTTGTTGTCACATCTTGTTGTTCGCCATGTCTTGTTATTCACCATTGCGCTTGTTGCTCACCTTCGCACCTTACTGTTCGTTGTTATGCCTAACTACTTGCCTTTGCGCCTTGTTGTTTGCCTTCTTTTTTTTCAAGTGCCTCTTGTCGCCACCCCGCTGTTGTTTTGTTACCTTGTTGCTCGCCTTCATTCCTTGATGTTATGCCTTTTTATGTCAATTGGTATTCTTTCCCCACTTTCTTATGCAAGTGGAAGAGCTTGGAACAACATCAACAAGATTCATTCAACAAGCTAGCTTTTAAAAAATTCCAATTTTTTTTTTTTCTTTCCTTTGTGTTTTGTTTATATTTGTTTTGTTTATCATTTTTTTAATATAATTTTTTTAGTTTAATTTATTTAATTTTAATATGTCCAATTATTATTTTTGTTTGTTTATGTGTAAGATTAAAATTCAAGCCTTTGATAGATAATTACACTTATACCTACACCTTTTTTTCCATCATGAGATGAGAGAGAAAAGTGAGTGATTTTTTGATAATTATTTTACACCTTAAACCCCATTGTTTATAAATGTATTTCTTAAACCTTTAAACCCATTTGCTTATAAATGCTTTCTTTCTTTCTTTCTTTCTTTTGATTGAGAATGTTGTTTAAACGTGTAAGTAAATTGTGTCTATTGAAAAACAATTGTATTCTACAATATCTTTGGACATAGTTTTGTGAAAACTACCAATGAATAGTTTTTTGCAAATGAGAATATGATAAATGGTAATAATGAAATAATTGAAATTTGTATGAATGATGTAATTTTGGAAGATAGGTTTGAGGAAAACCCCAAGTGTCTTAACAAAAACAAATATTAATCTAGAAAATGATGGTGAAAAAATAATGAAACGAAAATTGAAAAAATTGCATTCTTGAAAAAAAAACTAGAATCAACATGGAAGAACTTCTTTATTTTGGAGTTTTTATTGTGTGAATGATAATGAAGTTGATTTGAAAAACACACAAATAATGTGTTGCATATTTTGTTATCAAAATCCAATAATTGGAATAAATCCAAGAATTCAAGCAAATAAAGGATTGATTTTTTATTACAAAACCAATGGAATAACTTATTTTTAAAAACAAGTGGATGCGGATCATTTTTTTAATTGCACAAAGGTTTGAAGAAGAAGTGAACAATCTATTGAAATGTATTGAAGAAAGACAACCATATATATATATAAATCCATTATGAGGGTCAAATTCTAAATATTGTTTTTGTCAAGGATTCATTCAAAAAAGAGGATATGCCATAGAAAAAATAAATTAGAGGACCTTGGTTTATTAATTGTAAAATAGAATTCACCTATCCAATTTGTGGAGAGTATTTGGCTCAAACATTGAGTTTTACATCTTTGTCCAAAATTAAATTTCCTTTCCAAAAGGCAATTTTCACAAGACATATTGCTAAGGTTAGTGGAGAACACAAATCAAATATATGTTGTTCATGCCTTGGCATAATGTTATTCCACAACAATTAGCTTTGACCTTTGGATGTTTACAAGAGCTTACAATGTGTTTGCATTGGTGATTTATTTTTTGGGTAGTTATTGGCAACCAAAACATGTGACTATTAGCTTATTTGAGGCAACAAAAATATTAAGGCAAACCTTGGCCACAAGTTTGAAAAATTGTTAGACAAGTATGGTTTAAGAAAAAAATTATTGCCTATGTCAAAGATGAAAGATATAATATCAATTCAATGATTATTGTGTTCAAGTTTATTGTAAGTTGCGAATCTTTTGAATTAAAAGAGACCTTTCAAAGCACTAGCTTTGGACATGTTTTTTCAAAAGCATGTTAATATGGCATTGCAAAAGAAAAAGTCTACATAAATCTAAAATATGTTTCATCAAGTTTGCTTAAATAGATTTGTAGAAGTGCATCACTTGGCCTAAGAAGTCTAAAAAAGGCAAAAGGGAATGGAATAAGGCTTGAGTTGGAACTAGAATTTGAACCAAACTATTAAATAGTTTAGTCAAAATAAACTAATTTACTCATTATTGTTTCAACTTTTTACAGTTTTTATAGTTAAAAATTTGATAGGATAACTAATCAAATTATTATTTGTTGTTTTACAAGTTTGATAGTAAAATCATTATGTTTCAAGAGGTTTTACAATTTTGAATTACCATTGTGTTATATTATAGCAAACAGACTATTGTGAGAGTCACTAATCAAGTGTTTCCACCTCTAACATGGCAAATTACTTATATTATTGTTGACTATCTTTCCCTAGTTGTTTTTACCTATTTTTAAAACTAGTTGCATGGACATTATCTTCTTAATGATGCTTTACATTCTGCCATTTCCATGAGTTTGAAACTTAGGGAAGAAAATCAAGTTCTTCCTTTAGTTGAAAGCCTAATGGATGATGATTCTGTTATTAATGATGAGTTATTTTTGTTAGCGTCTAACATTAAAAGGGAGGTAATCAATGTGTTGGATTTTTTCCTTTCATTCTTAAAGGTTTATGATAACAAAAAAACCCATAATATGATCTCTTTGATGCTAGACCTTAGGTATAAGAACCTTTGTATAATATCTTCATCTGTTGGAAAGGAGCAAGGTGTTGTTCTTGTTGAGGAATATGATAGGAAGTTTTTATATCCTATGTTGGTCAAATGTCATGAACATTTGCATCCATTGGTGAGGTCAAAGAGGAATTTTGTTGACCATGATATATATTTTTTATCATGATTGCAGTTTGGATATATTTGAACAAACTATAAGCACAAATGAACCAATAGAAAAACTTGTTAAGAGGGAACTATTAATTTTTAGGAAGTATCAATTGGATGTTAAAGACATTAAATGTCTTTTTCAATGGTGGCAGAAACATGAAACAATGTTTTTTTATAGTTGCATTTTTAGTTCCATAGATTTTAGGGATTATTGAATCTTAAATAAAAACTAAAAGGATATTTTCTTTGGCTAGAATGTTTTTTAACCTTAGGAGATGTCATTTGCAAACATTTTTTTTTTTAAGTTGATTTTTGTCAGCAAAAATAAGCCTAATGATTCTAATATAGGATGTAAATCTCCATCTAATTTAATAGAATTCTTTGAAAGGGATATAGATTTAGAAAAGAGTTTGAAGAGTTTGAAAGGGAATTTGAAAAGGATGAAGTTATTGAAGTGTAAAAGTTCAATAAATAAATTGTTGGTTATTTTAGAAAGTATTTTTGTAACATTGATTATAACTTTTTTTTAAAAATAAAATAAATTATTATATAATTTAAAAAGTTAAAAAGTGAAAATTAATATTTATTAAAAAAATTAATACCCAATTTGCGAGAATTGGCAAAAGATAACTAACTATTCTCAAATTTTTGAAAATCAAGATTGTGGAAACCGGTTAATTTTTTTAAAAAAAATTGTAGATACCCTTGCCAAACCTAGAAAGTTTAGAAATTTGTTTTTTGAAAGTTTAGAGCCTTTTGTAAATTACTTTGTGAAAACTGAACCCAATGGGTATCATAAAATTGTGATACCCACTCAACAGTGGTATCTATTTACCTAGTAGTCACCTAGGTTTCATGTAATTACCTACCTACATAACAACCACTTACATTCCATATACACTTACCTATACATAGTGGTTTCATATGTAGTATGAGGGCGATGTAAGATGGTCTAAAGGATAGGTATATACATGGCAACTCAATTGCGGTTCATCACAACTAGGTCATGATTGGTTTCCAATTGATAGTGCACTGGTGGCTATTGGGTCACAACCCATGTTTGTTGAACTTTCTTTTCTTGGGATTCAATGGTTAATAGTGTATTTTTTGTTGACACATTGTGTTTTTTTCCACAATAAATTGGGAGTTTTGGGGAATTTTCTAGTTATATTGCACTACATTTGCTACTTTTTGGGGAAAAAATCACCAAATGTTCAACAACAAAACATTGAAAAGAAAAACATTAGTGACTAGAGATGGGAAGCAGACAAGATTGGAGAGTAAATAATCAAGGAGCTGAACCCTCACAATGAAGACACAAAGAAGAGCCAAAATACTCACAATGACAGCAACAACCCATAGTCTAAAATGATGATTTTGAAATATGGTGAATTTGGAGGATTTTTTTTCTCAGAAAATCCTTTGTAGAGATAGAAGGGCCTTTTTTTTTCTTGGTTACCAAGTGGTGAAACTTTCCCACCAAAAAAAAAAAAGCTGGAACCAAGCCTTCTTATTCTTTCTTTTTGTTCCTATGATGCAAGTGTGCTTGGCAAGGTTTTTCTTCATTTCAATTTTGTGATGTAACCAGATGGGCTATCATTCACAAAATGGAGTTAACCAAATTTGGCTACAGGGTACAGAGGAAAGTAAGAAATTTTAAGAACTGCTATATTTTGGTGACCTGCTCGAACCTATTGTCCAAATATGGTGATTTCAAAAATTTATTCCTTGAATGTCTTCGCAATGAACTTTTTCATTTGTGTCTTTTGAAATATATATATATATATATATATAAGTTCATCAACTTTGGCACATTTTTTTCACAAAAATCCTTTGTGAGAGTCATACTGAATGTTTTTTGGTTGCAGAGTAATGAACGTTTCCTCACCCAAAATAAACAAGGCATCACAAACACGCTGACCCTGCCAATAAATAAGATGTTGTAGATCTACCTACTGTATCCACACTCTGAACACCAAAACAAATCAGTTCCAATCTAAACAGTCTAAAACACTTTTACCAAAGAAACTGGTTCACGTAATAGGAAACCAGTTTTCATAGTGTAAAACTTCCAAAAGTTGGATCCAATGTGATAGTCCGACCCAATAAACTAAAACTAAACTAAACTAAACTAAACTGCTCCTTCATAATGTTTCACAGGGTTGGTTTCACGGAGCTCACATCAATTTGCTTGCTATCTTTTCTATGCTACCACAGCATTGAAATTGATTGCATGGAAACCCAGTCCATGCAACAGCTTATGATTGGTCCCCGGGTACAATCAGAAGTTATATACACTTTGAGCTCAAGCTGGTATGATTTCAAGCCTTTCAACAACAATGTTCATCCCCATGTCACACTAGGTATAAACTGATGGAATTGAGATCACAACACATTAAAAAACCAATATCTTCTTCTTCAACTTCTTTGTCACGTACTGGACCTTCACCTCATGATGGTATGAAACTTCTTGCAATCATCTGCCAAATGTATTATTACCTTCTGTTGCACTAGCAGATTACTTCCAACCAACACCCACCATGCACAATGGATGATGATATGTGAACTGCAAACACTTTTTCATTGTATTCCTGTCCAATACATAAACCTACCTAGTAGCCAGCCAGAGTGAACCAGCACCCACCAATGCACCGGTTGCAAAAAACCCATTATGGGTTTCATTCTGTGAAACCCAACTGAAGATTGGTTCTGGGTTGATTTAGAAGGAAAAAAAAGAAAAAGGCTTCCCTTCTTTGAATTATTTTTCCTCCTCTTCCTATCTACTGACTTTACCTATCTTTGACCCCTCCTACCTACTAACCCACTAACCCTAACTTATTTACTAACCAAACTAGCAACACCTCCCCCTTTCTTTTTCCTCCTTTTTCTTCTTTCTTCTATTTTTCTCTTCTTCCTTGTTTTTGTTTTGCTTTAATTCTTTGTTTGCTTGTTTTTTATTTTACCATTTGTTCATGGGCAGCAACAAGCTCTATTTTATTTTATTTTATTGTCTACCATCTTCAATTGTTGTCATCTCTACTTGCTACCCATCATCTAGAAAGGTACTCCCTTTTCTTTTTCCTAGGATTTGATTTTTTATCCCATTTTTTTGTGTGCTTGCGAAATGAAGAAGAAAAAAACACATGAGAAGAGGAAGAAGAAAATCAGAGAAGGAGATGAAGAAGGACAAAAAATCAGAGGGGAAAAAAAAAAGTCAGAGTAAAACAGAAGGAAAAATACAAAGGAGAAGAAGGGGAAAAAAAAAGAAGAGGAAGAAGAAGAAGATTGGATTTCTTTTTGCATTTTCTTTTTTTAAAAACACTTGTGCAATGTTGCTTGGTGCTTGGTTTTTTTTTAAAAATCTCTTCCCTTCTGTAAAAAAACACAAGAGTGCTACGTGGAGCTTGGTTGCAAGCCATTGATCATCCACCATTGTTGCGCTTGCCCATCATCACCTATCATGTTATTGCCCAATTATAGCCACATTGTCATGCCTATCACCATTACTTGTCACACCATCAATTAATTACAACATGCAATTGCAAGTCATGCCAAGTATGCTTTGCCCATTTCCTCGTTTTTTGGTTTCTTTTTGTTTGTGAAACAAAAGAAAAAGTAAAAAAAGAAGGAGAAAAAACTCAAAAGAAGATTTTTTTTATTTTCTTTACTTTCAGGTTTTATTCTTTTTTTTGAATTTTAAAAGAAGAATTTTTTTTCTTGTTTCCTTTTTTATTTTTTCTTTTCTTTTCTTTTATATTTCTTTTTTGAAATAATTTTCCTCCCATATTTCCATTTTTAATTCTAAAAGAACGTTTTTTTCTTGTTTCTTGTTTTTTTCCCTTTTTTCCCTAAAGTTCTAGAAGAAAATGAAAAAGATTTTTTTTTCCTTTATTTAATTTTTTTTCCAGGTTAGAAAAAAGACCTTTTTTCATGTTTTTTCAATTTTCAATTGTAAGAAGAAAAAGAATTTAGATTTTTAAAAAGGTTTTAGGGCTTTTTTTTAAATAGTTATAATATTTTAGGCCTCTTTGGTTTTTTTGTTAGTGTGTAAGCTTTGTGGTAACATGGCTTGTGGGAAAAGGTGCCATTTACACCAAGTTGGGGAAAGAAGCTTAAAAAGAATTGTGATTAGAGTTCAAGAACATATTGTTTCATCAAATGCAACTTGAGTTAACCCACAAATAAATGTTGGCTCCAATGATATACTTTAGTTAACATTGTTTACTTTTGTTGCGAATTTGAATGTGTTTTCACATTAAACCAATTAGTCGAACTCAACTAAACCAAATAATGGTTGGGTGTACAAAAAAAAAATGATAATATAGTTTTCATTTTAATTTATACATTTGATAAACTTCTTTGTGAAGCATCATTTGTCTTGTCGTGTTTTTCACTTTCATGAAAAGATTTTTGAAATCAAATGTGATGATTTGGGTTTAATTTTTTAATTTCATGCATGTGTTTTTCTCTCTTGTAAATTATTATAAAATTATAAGAAAAAAACCAATCCCAACCCCAACCTCCATCTTCTATTGTTACATTATGCTTTTGCATTTACATTGCTAAAGTTCAAAATTCTTAAGCACTATTTACATAATGTTTTGAAAAATCCCCATGATGCAAGTAAAAATCTACAATACTCATATATGACCACTTAATACACACAAGGTTTTTGGAATCATGTGTAATATTTGCATAAGGGTCATGAAAACATTCATTAACATTTTAACAAAAATTTGCAATATTCACATATAAGACACAAAATAAATGTTGGTTTATTGGGGTTTTATTGTTCTTTTAAAGTCCATTGTGAGGGGATGTAGTGTAGGTATTGCACTTTGAAGTTATGTCTTCAACTAACAAATATTGAATTATAATTGGGTCATTTTCATTGAAACCAACAATAGTAAAAAACACTTTCTTTTCAACCAGCTTGCTTTCAATTACATGTCATTTTCGATTGCAAATGTTTAAATATTAAAAAATAATTTGGGGTTACCAAATAAATTGAGTTGATTTTTTTGGCAGACAATTGAAAATAAATATCAACTAAAGGGTCTATAATTGATTTATAATTGAAATGTCAATTAGGAAAACGACAAAGCCTATAGTCATGCCTCCCAAGGTGTTGTATTAACTTCATAAATCTTGTGTTCAAATATTTGGGTGAGTCACAAAACATAGAAATGGATGATAAATGCATGTTGGTGTTGAGGACACCAAAAAACACAAGAACAAAAGGCCAAAGGAAAAATGTTAATTTAATTTTCAAACAAGGAACAAAACAAGATTACATGATTCAAAAACAAAAACATAAAAAATAAAAACACAAGATGTGTAAGACAAACGTGAAAACAAATTTTTATTATGCTAACATATGCAAACATGAACATGAAAAGAACATAACAAAACTATGGTGCAAAATTATGCTTTAAAATTGATGTCGAATAAACTAAAGGAAATGAGGGCCCTACTTCTATTTATACCCTTTTAAGGACCTAACTCAAAGAAGTTTTCAAAGAGACTTCTATGTGTGCATCAAGTAAAGAAACTTCTTGAAACCCTTCCTAACTAAAAGTCGACTATGAGTTAATTGAAAGTTAACTCATACTTAAATAGGAATCAATTAAAACTTAATTAAGATTTAATTAAAAATTAATTAAGAGTTAACTCATATTGAATCAAAAGTTAAATAAGACTTAACTAGGAAGTAATTGGGATTTAATTAAAGGTTAATTAGGACGTAACTAAAAGTTAACTAAAAGTTAATTAAAAGCTAACTCGAATTTAATTAAGAATTATGGATGAACATTGTGGATGAATTCCATCCATTGGAAGATGGAGTTTAATGTTCACATCCATCACACCTAAACTAGGCTACCTAATTTAAGTCAAGTGCCCTAAGTATCATAGGTTGTAAAAGTGAAAACTTGAACCCTTCAGCTTCACTTTGGGGTTCAAGTATTCATCCATGGCACTACCACATCTTTTTATGTTAATTATACTTAACACAAAATTATAAAGATAAAAAGTTTTAACCTTGGCCACCCTAAGTTGACCTAGCTCAACCTACCTATTACCTACCAACCTAGCCTAAACCTAAACCTCCATAGGTTGATTTTAAATGAACTAGTTTATTAACCCATACTACCTACTAACCTAACCTAGATTAATTTATACATTTTTAGGCTAATTTTTTTTTAATAATAATTATGTTGTATTTAGTCGCATCATAGTTGCATATAGTTGCACAAACTTGAAATGGTTACAAATTCAATAAAATATTTTATAATGACGTTACCTAGGTTGATTTGGTAAAAAACATAAAGCTAAGAACCTAAGTAAACATACATAGGTTAACTTATTAGTAGGGTAACCTATTCTAAATATATTTAAACATACTAAATGTAGTAAATTTATTATGTCTAATTAAGTAACTTACAAGGTAACTTATGTTACAAAATAGGTTTTTACTAAGTAGCTTACATACATAGGTTAACTTAATAGGTATGTTAACCTAAGCTAATGTGTTAAATAGTTAAAAAGTCAAGGAATTATGTGTCACGTTTTTCGAAATGACCATTAATATTGTAATCATAATTATAATTAACAATTGATTGTTTAGTACACATTCACATGCATGTGAATTCATGACTTCAAAAACTTCATGCCACACAAAAATATGGCATGCCATAACAAATATTGATGCCATAAATTCAAGAGACAAATAAACTTATGGTGTCACAAAAAATCATGGATTCCCATGAAAATTTGTGACACCTTGTTGCTAAATGACATGCCATGTCATCATCACATGGAAGGCCAAAAAATCTTAATAAATTGCAAAGGACAACAATAATTTCAACTAATTAATAAATGAAATTAATTCATCAAATCATGACATGAAACATGATATGAAGTTAGTGTCACAAATCATGAAATGTTGTGACTATTAGTCAACCTCATTGCCATGTGGCATGCAAGGCACAAACAAGATAAAACAAACTAACATCATTACTTTAGAAAATGATTACATGATTTTTGTCCAAAAAAATCTTTTTCATACGAATGAATTTTTGAATTTTCTTTTTGCAAATTATTATGAAAAATGCATATAATTGTTTAGATAGATGACATGTTTTTTATTTTTTATTTTTGAGTAAATATGAATAATTGAAAATGTGTTGATTCCTTGTAAATTTTGTGTTTCATCTTTTAAAATGATAATAATTTCAAATCCTAACGAAAAATTGAGTTTTTAAATTTTTTATGTTTTCTTGTATAATAAAATATAACTCTTTTTAAAATATCATGTACATTATACCCCATTTATATGTGGTAAAGAACTTTTGAAGTTTTAAAAATTTGGATCAATTTTGTAAAGTTTTTTCAAATTTTGAAAGTTTTAGAATTTCACATATTTTAGGGTATGAATGTTTTTTGAATGTGGTTAACATGTTTTCATCTTCTTAATTTTTTTCCCATCACTTTTGTTTTATTATATGAATCCTTTTGATAGTACTTTGCAAATTTGATTCAATTTGATTGACGCACCCCCAAGTTCTTTGTTAGACCCAAAAAGGGTCCAACACTAGTAGAAATTGGCCAAAATGTAACCACTCTATTTACGACTACATGCAACTATTAGTTATTTGCAACTACATTTGGACATTTTTGCAACTCTTTCTTGTTTTGGTCATATTTGCGACTACATTACAATTAGTTTACAACTATTTTGGTGTTCATCCTTCCATATGAACAACATTTAGTTTGGTTTTCATCCAAGTAG
>Ga0209208_10012697_pt1 | contig 10628 bp, 11 predicted proteins | sample S1TSphfallax_3_FD_187694 | JGI IMG/M metagenome (GOLD analysis project Ga0209208, IMG submission 187694) | Host-associated microbial communities from peat moss isolated from Minnesota, USA - S1T2_Fd - Sphagnum fallax MG (SPAdes) (version 2) | ecosystem: Host-associated > Plants > Peat moss >... | reverse complement strand
GATAGTACTAGATGATAAGTTATTTTATATTTCATTAGATCTTAAATTCTTACATGATTTCAGAAATTTCCCTTGTTTATATAAAGGATAAATTTTTCATTACTTATGTGCTTTGTCCATGATCAATCTTTAGCATGTTTGTTTTTCCTTTTACTTTTGATGTTCTCCAAGGTTTCAGAAAGAACAGTGACTCGAGAATTGGGACTCGAGAATTGGGAACTTTTTATTGACAATAGCAGTTTTGTGAATCTTCTTTGCTCTGCTCTGCAATAGCTTTGCTTTCACTCCAAATATGTCACAAAGAGTGAGCAAAGTGCACTAGCAAGTTTCAGATATTTGTGCTTTGTGGAGTTTTAGCAGCCACAAGCTACCTACAATTGTTTCTTCTAGAATGAAATTGAAGGGAGCATAAATTTGTTGTTCCAAGCATATTCAGAGTTCTATGGGGGAGTGCAAATATGAAATTTGTAAGAGCAACCCCACTCATGCTCAGTATGTGACCCTCCACAGTAAAATCAGATGAAGAAAAATCTCAATACACCAGTTTAGCTCAGGAAAATAGTTTAGCTCCTGCATGTGTGTGCTCAGTTTGCTAACGCTGGTAAAAGGAGCAGCACAGTTGCGTAACTGCTAGAGAAGAGTGTAATAAATATGATCTGAATGATGCTCCTTGTTCTTGATTGGCCAAACATACTGATTGGTCCAAGTGGTTTGCTATTAGTAGTTCCCACATATTTGCAGTTTCAGTTTCAGTTTTATAGGGGTGGGGTTGCAAAAAAGTAAATAAGTAATCTTGGATGTGAGAAATATTTTTGGAAGGTCATGTACTAAGGAATGGTGGGGATGCTCAAAGGGTGGTGTGCAAGGAACAGCATGCTACTAAAAACATTATTCTAGCTGTTTATATTCAAAATGTGGAGAACATAAACTGACCACATGAATGGGAGTTGGACAAATTGTAATACTATTGTAAAGATTAGGGGGTATTCTTGTGTGACTTTAAAGTTTAACCTCTATTAACCTAAGCCTATTCTACACCCACTTTATCTCGGTTTTAAGCATTGGGCAGAAATCTGGTTCAATCTACCTGTCCATGAGTGCAATTCCAAATGCATATGTTGAATTGAAAATCTACAAATTCAGAAGCATTTGGAAGAATTTTCAACCAAAATCAGGTAGGGGTTGATAAGATAGCAAAGTTAAGTTTTAAACTAAGGTTTTGTTTTAAGCCTTAGTTAGAAATTTGGTCTAATCTACTCATCCATGAATGGGATTACAAATGCATTTGATGGATTGAAATTTTAGAAATTCAAATTTTTTTGATAAAAGATCGAGTAGGGATTGATAAGATAGCAAAGCTAGATTGAACTCATGTAAGCATGGGTAAATATTGCCTAGGTTGGATCCAATTTCCACTGCCAAAAAAGGACATTTAGCATGACATGGGTACATGCATCCTAGTATGGCACTCATAATGCTAATATGACCCTCAAAATGAATGAAAAAGTTTAGTATTCATTAAAGAAAAAACTCAAACCCAAATGTGCTTTTTCAAGCAAAATTGAAGCCTTGCATTTTAAAAATGTGAATGTAAGGCAACCCATTTTTTTGGTGTTGTGTAATGCCCTGCTGCCAAGGCATTACCGATAGAGCATCTCCAGTAGTGCTCAGTATGTGACTCTGAAAAATTAATTTTTCACATCCAAGTTTAGTTGTTTACTCTGTAGCAACCCCACCCATAAAACTGAAACTGGGACAGCAAATACCTTGGGGACTACTAATAGCAAACCACCTCAACCAATCATTATGGTGGGCCAATGAGAAACAGTGACCACCAGTCAGATCATATTTACTACACTTACTTCTATGAGTGTACACAAATCGTACTTGATGTTTGTGATTTGCAAATGACTCCAAGTGTGTTTGTTGTGTACAAAGCTTTTTGTTGTCAAGCAAAAGCGGATCTCCAAGTTGCATGGAGTGTTCCTTTGTCCAAGCAAGTAAGTTACTTGGAGTGGATACCATACCTCTGACTCATGTTCAACACAAAACAATTCGCAAACGGTCTAGCCAAAAAAAAGAATTTATTGTATTGATATTTGTCAAATTTGTTGAAAACCAAACATCCAACTTGTTGACAATTATTTATTGTCCCAACCATTGTGTTACCATTATTAAACAGACAATACTCGGTGTATTTTGCATACTTATTCCTCAACTAATTAGGTTTTGGAAATTTAAAATCAAAACTACCAAACCTTGTTTTCTAACTAGATAAATAGTTAATAAACAGATGGGGGAAAGTGCATTGGGAGGCCCAAGGGTACATGGGGAGGATATGTTCATGATGTGATGCATTGGGAGGCACAAGTTGGTACCTAAAGCTAACCTTGTTATAATTGTAGCTTATAACAAAATGCATGTAGGTTTTTTTTTTAAAAACCACCATCTCATTTCATTTGTATTTAATAAGGTTTAAGACTTTTTAAGTTAGGGATTACATTTTAGGATTTAGAGTTTTTTTCAGAATTTAGGGTTTGGATTTAAATTTTAATGTTCAATGTTTTAATGTTTAAGCTTTAGGTCTAAATGTTAAGATTTAAGGTTTAAGATTAGGTTTAAGTTTTAGAGGTTTAGATTAGGGTTAAGATTAGGGTTTCAGTTTAGGTTTAGGCTTTAAGATTATGTTTTAGGGTTTAGGGGTTAAGGTTAGGATAAGGGGTTAGGATTTAGGCTTTGGAGTTTGGGCTTAGGTCTTAAGGTTAAATTCTTTGCTTTGGGTTTAGGATTAGGTTTTAAAAACTAGTTTTAAGTTTAGGTTTTAAGGTTTAATTATAGGGGTTAGGGTTTAAGTTAGGGTTAGGATTTGGGTTTTCATTTAGGTTTAAGCTTTAAGGTTATGTTTTAAGGTTTAGAGGTTAAGATTTAGGATTTACAATTTGAGTTTAGGTCTTAAGGGTTAAGTTCTTGGGTTCTTGGGTTTAGAATTAAGTTTTAAGGCTAAATTTTATGTTTAAATTTTATCCTTAATTTTTTAGTTAAAGATAAATTTTAACTTTAAGTTTTATGGTTAAGTTTTTGTTTAAAATTTTTAGGTCAAGTTTAAAATCTGATTTATATTTAGGGTTAAAGGATTTAGGGTTTCAAAGATCTAGTTTAAATTAGAGTTTCAAATTTGGGGTTTCAAATTATGGTTAAATGATTTTTTTTGAAAACATATTTAGGATTCCATATTACAGTTTCAAAAGTTAAGGTTTAGGATTTAATGTTTCATGTTTAGGGATTTAATAAACTAGGGTTTTATCTACTCTCCGACTTTTACCTAAATCCTATTGACAAGAAGGAGTTAAATCAGGAAATTTACTTGATTTTATGATCATTTGAAATCCAATTTTTTTAGTCTATTAGTTAAGGAATTATATCTATGTCAATTAACATATTTGAAACTTTCACTTTTGAATGGTTTTAGAAATTGGGTTTCATTATTTTTTGTGTTCCATATTAATGTTTCAAAACTTTAAGGTTTCATATTAGGGTTTCAAAACTTTTGTGTTTGGGTTTTAAAAACCAAAACCATTATTGCTTTTCAAAATGTTTTTTCAAATTAAGGTTTTCAAATCTTGGATTTAACCATAACAAAAACAATGTAGGTTTCAAAGTTAAGGCTGAAAAGGGTATTGGAGGCTTAAAATCCAAATGAAAAGGTTGATGAAAACCTTTGATTCAACAAAATAGAAGAACAATCACCTTTCCAGGGCAACAACACTCTTCACAAACTTCCTACATAAGCATCACCAAAACTTCTGATTGAAATCATTAGTGAACACCAAGACAATCTTATAGAACACGGGTGGGATGGCGACTACTAATCACGAGTCTAATAATTTTTTGACCTTAACCTTAAACTCATCATCCATAATGACACCACATTCTTGAGCTACCCTTAAATTCCCTTTTTTTAAAACATTTTTTTCTAACATCCACCTTTGCTCGTAATAAGGCCTTTTAATCTTCCACATTGGCAATAGTGGCTATTCTTTTTTATTGGGATTGCAACGTTTCAAATTTGGTCATGGAACTCTCAAAAGTTAAAACAGGTGGGGGTGTAGCAGGTCTTAATGATAGCCTAGGTGTTTCATCATACATAGGGCTAGGGTTATGTGTAGAATTTGGAAAGGTTTGATGTACCCTCAATCATTGATTGATGCCTTTCCAATACATTCCTTGATGCATGCCCATCAATTGTCTTGAGTTGTGCTAGAACATGATCAAATTGTAAAGCAACCCTCTCCTTGCCTTGTTCATTTGATGTGCCAATCTTCAATTCCTTCAAGCATTTTCGTAGCCTATCCTTCAAACTTTCAAATTGAAATTCATAATTTGGGAATTGCTTCTTGTAGTCCTTGTACACAACTTTCCAATCGTGACTAAATATAAAATGTGTGACATTGCTCCTATCCCGAATTTAAAACATGAAATGGTGGTTGTATGATGTAGCCATACAACTTATGTGCATAGAATCCACAATGCACCTTGGGTTTTTGTCTTTTTGAAGTGTTTTTGTGGGCCTTGTGCAACCTACCAATTCAAGTTCACTTTCTTGTGTGTCAAAATAAAGACCTTCTATACCTATAATAAGCATTAAAGGTTTTTTTTTAATTTTAAAAAAAAAATTTAATAAATTTGGAACTATTGGTTGAATCCAATCCTCTTCAAAAATTGGATATAGACAACACTAGTTTAGAACTAGGACCAGAAGTTTTGGCAAATTTATGGTAATGAGAGAAAAAAAATACATCGAAAGGTAGGGTTTCAATAGGACTAGAGAATCTAATGATTAGATTTTTAAAGAGAGAAAGTGTGTGAACCTTAGGTACAAAGAAAATGAAATTGAAAACTGAAGTAAAGATAAAGAGCCAAGGTTCTGATAACAAAAAACCTCAAAGCTTTGGAGGTGTTTAACCTTTCATAGATTGATGCATTCATGAGATTCAAAACATCAGTAGAAGCTTTAAAATATATATATGTTCTAAGGTTATGATTATAAACCTTACGAAATTGATGTTTGCACCCATCCACATTCAATCCAACTTTCATACTACACTTTCATCAAAACCTATCTACCAATTATCAAACTAGAAAGTTTCTTTCTTAGTTGCAAGGGATGTTCAATTCATAGTATGTTTGGAGTTGATAGGGATTGGAAAATCTTTTCCCATTGAATTGTAGATGAAAAGTCTGAAAAAATCAGTGCCTCAAATATACAACTATCTACAACTGATCAAGGGACCTCATAGGAAGATGAGGTTCATAAGCGAATATATGGATGGAGTGAGAATGGGCCGGAATGATGAAGGTCCCTTACTCGCAAAAATATTGCAAGTAGAGAAAGGAAGGTTAATTGTTGATTATGAAAGTAGAGTTCACATCTTTGGAAGGAGTACAGAGCTTTTTGGAGCTAGGAAAATAGAAAATGAAAATTGTAGGAGATGACTTCATAGTACCAAAGTTTTGTGCAAGGTTCAACCTATCAACTGGAGTGCACATTATAAAAGGATTATAAAAACAAATAGAATTTAGTAGTGGTGCATGACTGGCTTCAAATTTCACAAAGCATTATTAAGGTTGGTCTCCTCTCATCATTCCATTTGGAAAGGATAATCTTCCAAGAAGAACTCATGTGAAGATCGTGTGGCTTTTCAACTTTACAGCTATTGCTTCCATTTTTGTGATTGTGCATCCTATCATGTATTGGGCAATCAATGGATATAGATGTAAGGATTTATGACTTGTACATAAATATCGAAATCATATATGTTTATAATATGGCCAAAAAGCTTGACAAGTTCTAAGGGAAATAATGTAAACAACTTGGATTTTGATCACCTGCAAGGTTGGGCAAGACGTCTAGAGGCAGAGATTGAAGAAGAAATGTAAACCCTAACTAGAAGGAAAGAAAAATTGTTTGTTGATCAATGTTGCAGAAAGAGAATGAAAGAGGGAGATTCTAACAAGTATGAGAAAGTATGAAAGAGAAGGATTAGATGGTGTGAGTCAATTGATCAAACGTTTAGAGAAAGAAAATGAAAGAGAATCAATATTCTAATAGGTTTTAGAGAGTGAGATAGAGAAGCATGAAGTGGTGTGAATGGCCTTTGATACGCTGACACTAAATGTAAGCAAAAAAAGAGTGAAAGAGAAAAGTTAAATTCTGACAGACTAGAGAAAAAGAAAGAGAAAAAGAGCTTTTGATAGATTAGAGAGAAAGACAAAGGATGAGATTATAACAAGCTTGAAAGCGTCAAAGAGTGAAAGAGAAGCTTGAGGCGGTGTGGGTGGGCTTGAATATGCTAACATTCAATGCAAACACACACATAGTGAAAGAGAGGTTAAGTTTTAACAAACTAGAAAGAGAAGGGGGGATGAGATATTGATGTAATTGAGAGGAATGAGAGAAAGGGATTATGACAAACTAGAGAGAGAAGGGGGTTTTTATAGACTAAGAGAGAAAGACAGAGGATGAGATTCTAACAAGCTTGAAAGAATGAAAGAAGTTTGAGGCGCGGTGTGAGTGGGCTTAGATATGCTGACATTGAATGTAAGTAAAGAGAGTGTGAGAAAAAGGTTAAGTTTCTAATAGATTAGATAGAAAGAAATGGGATGAGATATTGATGTAATTGAAAGGAATGAGAGAAAGGGATTCTAACAGACTACATAGAGAAAAAGGGGGGTTCTAATAGACTAGAGTGAAAGACAAAAAAAAGATGAGATTCTGATAAGCTTGATAGAGGACAAGATTTTGACAAAATCTACTAAATGAGATTTTGGCAGAGTATGCAAAGGATAAGGATGAGATTTTGATAAAGTCTGTTGAATGGAAGTCTAGAAAGAAAGAGAGTGAGAGAGAGGATAAATTCTAATAGACTAGAAAGAGAAGGACGGATTCTAATATACTAGAGAGAGATTTTGACAAACTAAAGAATGGATGAGATTTTGACACAATTGAGAGAGTGGGAGAATTTGGGATTCTGACAAACTAAAAAGAGAGAAAGAAACAAAGAAAGATTCTTGTTGGTTAGGAGTTTGGAAGATAGTTTATTTAGAGATAAAAAATTTAAGCAAAATGAGAAATATTACAACTTGAATTGAAAGAAAAATTTAGCATTTGATCCCAGGTTATAAAAATTATAGGCAAAATACATCATGGGTCTACTGTGGGGTTGGTGGGATATATGTGCTACTATACATGTTATCTTCATAATCAAAACTAGACAACAAGGGAGTGGGTTCAACTAGGTTTCGAAGTTCCATGAACTTTTGCAAGGTTTGAAGCTCACCTCAAACCGCATTTTGAAGGATTGCCTTGGGGTATGACTAGTGGTTACATGTTGGAGGTAAGATTTATGATTGATTTTAACTACCTCCAATGCATTCCAAGGAACATTCTCACCCACAATGAGAAATAGAGGTTTGTTTATTTGACAAAGTTGCCAAAACATTGATGGGATCAATGGCAACAAAGTGAAAATGTGTGCAAGTACTATGGAATCTAGGAGAGGAAACAAAAATGTACACTTTGTTTCCAAGCATGTTTCTAGGAACGAGTTTTGGGTAGACAAAGGTTCATTGGGTTTTTGGGTCATATTAGGGTTTGCAAAACGATATGAAACAATTGCCTTCTTGTGGTTTTCAACTAATTATGTTTTAGCTAAGGTTTGCACAAGGTTAAAAACTTTGCAACAAAGAGTGCAAAGAGGTGAAGCAAACATGGAAAAAGACCACACACATAACCAAAATGTTTCCCAAATTGTGAAGCTTTCTACACAATCATAAAAAACCTCATCCTTGTCTACTATGACCATGGTTATGGAAAGCTAACCCTAACTTAGCAGGTGAGTTTCAATGAGACTTGTGTGACTATTGACAACACTATAAAGCTTCCTTCCATCAATGCTCCTCTTGCATGACAACCTTTTGTTGATAGTCCTTTTACACGATCCTGATGGTGAATGGGGTGCAAATAGGCCTTTGGGGGTTTTCTACTTTTCTTGTTGTTTTGACCTTTCATTAACTCAAAGACTCTACGCCTAAACCACTCACTTAGGACCTTCACAGTCATTCACTCAGAAACCCTACACTTCAAACTTGCAATTTGAACCCTCACACTTGCAACTTCAAGCATTTCTCACTCACACTAACTGTTGCTCATTTAGAAACTCTACACCTCACATTTGTAGCTTGAACCTTCACACTTGTAGCTTGAAGCATTTTTCATTTACAGATGAAGTTGTTACTTTGTCAAGGCACATGAGAGACAAAAACCCTACCATCAAGGCGCATGGGAGGGAAATAGAAAAACACATGATGAAACTCAAGGAAGCATCGAAATCGATGCATTTCCGAAATTTCACCCTATTTTTTTTTCCTTTGTTTTTTACTCACCTTGGCTTTTTTATTATGCCTTGAGTTTTGGCCCAACTCAAGGTGAGCACCCCGAGTTTTGCCAACTTTACATATAATTTTATTGTGAGGTTGGGGGTGCCAAGCTTTTGTTTTCTATTAAAATCTTAATATTGTTGAGCAACACGAAGAAAAAATATATTTTATTTTCATTACTTAGAATTACAACACATTGATGATTCTTTTTGTGATGCCCAAAGCATAAAGAATCTTCAATGTTTTCGCTATTGTTGGTTAAATGTTTTTTATGACTAAGTGACCCAAAGATAACTTTCAATCAACAATAAGAAAAAACATCAAAAATATTTTATAATTGACTGGCCATGAAGAATCTCCAATTAACAATGACAAAAATAAAATAAAATAAAATAGTTTGCCACTTAAAATCTTATATATATATTTAATAAAAAAAAACTACGGCCAATTGACCTAGAAAAAACTTTTGATCAATAATTTTAAAAACATCAAAAATTCTTTATGACAAGGCAACACATTTTACACAAGTTTCTCACGGTCCATCTCAATAACATTGTAATGCATAAAGCCAATTACTCAAAATTCATATTTAGAATTCTATAAAGCTCACTTAAGTAATATTTATAGACATAAGAAAATAAAACAATCAAAATTCCAAAATGTTCAAATATCTCAAAAGTTCATATAAATTCATTTTTAAAATTTTTTGGGAGTTTGACTAATATGTTAGAACCAACATTTTTCTTTTTTCTGAAATCACTATATTTTTTTGACAATAGGTTCTAGCATGTCATCAAAATATAGCAGGATTCTTTTAAATCTTTCTATTTTCCTCTCTAACCAATAGCCAAAATTGGCTAATTCCTCTTGTGGATGATTACCAATGCGGCTACAGCACAAAATTGAACTAAACCAACCTGAAAAAAGAAAAAGAAACCCTCCTGGGGGTCTAGCCTAGTTACAACAACATTTCTGGCATTTTTCTTTTAGAAAAATATTTTACTGAAATAAATATTTATATTTCTACTCTATGTCCTCAACCTAGTTGCTGTAATCAATAATTCTCAATTTAAGATAATTATATTTGAAAACCCTTATTTTATGTATACATAAATGGGTAAAATGCCACTACATCATGTTCTTCAAAAATTCAGATTTTCTTTTATTACATTAAAAAAAATTTAAACAAAATATTATAATTAAAAAATATATAATTAAAATATTTTTTATGTTTTAAAAATTTAAAAACTGGATAGTATCCAAGTCGCAATCTCGAGCACTACGAAATTGAGACGCCACTTTGAGACCTCAGTATCCAAGTCCGAATCTCCACGACGACGAAATTGAGACGTCACTTTGGGACCTCAGAAAAAAGCGGGTGACACGGCAAATCGTAGGACCCCTCAATCCATTCCCAGGAATCCTATCCATCCAGAACTAGACACGCGTCTGTTTCCTATTGGGTCTCAGAATTGTGGATTCCTAGCCAGGAACACCTGAGACGAGAGAGAGCGCGCGAGGGAGAAGAGAGAGAGAGATTCTTCCCGTCGCCGCAGAAATCCTCGTTATTCGTCGCAGATCTGAGACCTAAATCTGAACAGAAGCAAAAGTTTGTCATCGGCCTGAATTTGTCCCATCAAATTCCGTTCGGAGGTCACTCCAATCGAGCGCTTATTTTCTTCAAGCCACCCCGCGTTTTTTCTTTCTGGAATGAGCGAGTTCTTCGGCACTTTTGTTCTCTCGGGAAAGACGGTGGTTGCTCTCCACAGTTTCCAAGATTTTTGAGTGTTGGAACTTGGGATTCTTGTTGATTCTTCTCTTTTTTCCCTTTTATTTTGGTTTTTCTTTTTTGGTTCCCCGGTCTGTGGAGGAAGAGAGGAGCTCCAGGAGCTTTGATTTTTAGGAGGTTTGAGATTTTGGGTTTTGTAAGGTTTTTGAGTTTTCTTGAGGGATTTTGTGGGTGGGAGCAACTCGAGGAAGGAAGGAAGAAGGGGACAGTGAAAGAGAGAGAGAATTGAGATGGCACATGCTTTGAGGGCAATGCATGTAGCTGCCATCACCAACAAAGCAGCTGCATTGCCAGGTACTACTTCTCTAGCTCTGAAGCGCTCCAGCAAGTCTATCAGCAGGAGGAACTCAGCTCCTCTCCTGTCCCTCAGAACAGCTTCTTCTTCTTCTTCTTCTTCTTCTTC
>Ga0209208_10012695_pt1 | contig 10629 bp, 6 predicted proteins | sample S1TSphfallax_3_FD_187694 | JGI IMG/M metagenome (GOLD analysis project Ga0209208, IMG submission 187694) | Host-associated microbial communities from peat moss isolated from Minnesota, USA - S1T2_Fd - Sphagnum fallax MG (SPAdes) (version 2) | ecosystem: Host-associated > Plants > Peat moss >... | reverse complement strand
TCGCAAGTCATCAAAAAAAAAAATCTATTTCCCTTTTGTAAGAACCTACTTTCACCTACCTGACACCAAAGCCCATAGTGAAAAGTAGACGTCAAAAGCTACTTGTATTTTGAAAAACCTATTTGAAACCTACTTTTACAATTTGAAATATGAAAATCAATCCACATTAGTGTAACCGTATATTATATTTAATCATTGAAATGAAAACATTCAATGTTCCACAATTCTATGATGGGTTTTGTTGTTATTTAAAATCTACTTGTTCCAATTTTGAAAACGTAATCAAGTTGTTCAGTTTATCTTGCTTACACCCTATAATATGTTTAAGGTTTGAAATAAAGCTTGAAAGTTTGAAACAAGTTGTGACAAAACAAAACTCCAACAATGGGTGACAAGCATTGAACAAACAACTCAAACATTGAACAATGAAAACTTCAAATAAGAGTCAATCACCCAAGATGGCATTACATAAATATTCCATTATGACATAAAAGGTTTAAGCCTTAAAGGTTTAACTTGTAACTTGTGAAGAACTTGAACCAAGTTGAGAATGATGGAAAATGACTGATTACCAAAACACATTGAAATTTTAAAACAAAAAGGGGTCCAAGTAAAGGTGTCACTATAAAGGGGTGAAATTGTAGTCCCCTAATCATTACCGTCCTTCAGAAGGTTAAACGAAGGAATAATGTCAACATCTTATTATTCAAAAGAAAGAAACTAACTTCACTAGTTTACTTAAATATTAAAACTACCCAAGTAGTAAATAAGAAGTCACACAAAGATTTTTTTTTAAAAGGTATAATTTGTTATTAATAATAGATTTACCGTCCTATCTATAAACTATTTTAACAGTGTCAAAAGGAGAAAATATAGAAGAGCAACATGGGAAATGAACATAACTGGAGAATAACTATTGTCCAAGGCTTTACAATACCTTCAAAGCCATTGGTCATTACATTGGTGGGTCTATGAACCTCACAATGTTATTGTCCCAACTTAACAATATTTGCAAACCCTTTGTTAACCTTGTCTACCATTAACAACAAGCTACATCCACTCATGAACATTGCCTACTACCTATAACAATCCCTCCTAGTTTGCAAACTACTATCTTCAAGAATTTCCCCCTCTTCCTATTACTACCTACTGGCTATTACTTTCATGTGGCGGCCAATAACTTATTATTCTAGAGGCTACCACTTGGCATGCCCTCTTACTATTTGTTTTAGGATAAATACATAATTGCTATGAAAATGGTAACACACATTGTATAATTTTAAACTACTCTACTCCCCACATATCTTAATAAAATGAATACACACACAAGTTGAAGTTCTTCAACCATTTTTCATTAAAAAATCACACACAAAACACAAGTACATTTTTTCACTACTCTCTCCTCCCTAGTGTTCCCACACACACACTTTTCCCAAGAAAGTCTTTTATTCCCCACACAAAACACACTTAATATCAAATGCCATAAATGTCCTCCAAGTCCTTTTTTAATATTTCTTTTCCACAAAACCACACAAGGTTCACATTGACTCCATGAAAATATGGCCCTTATCTTAATCCCTTCCTAGAAATCTCCTAGATGATTGCATAGATTACCCCCAACCATTCACTAACATGAACTACTTAATCCCACTAGCTTCACCCTTGGGTAAGGGATGGTAAGTTTACCACTAATAACTATTAATTACTAGGAGGCATATGGTACTAACTAACTTACAATTTTTTACTGCTTAACAATCACCTTCAAAAATGAATAGCCAAAATTCTCACCATCTTGTGATTCTAAAATTAATCTAACATTGTTGATGGCAATTAAGTTGTTAAAATGATCTCTATGTGGAAAGTAATCACCCTACATCTTCATGATGGTGAGATCTTGCCCTAATACAAGGGTTTCACATAAAAAATGACATAAATAACTACCTTAATTTCCAATATACTTTTCATGAACCCTTTTGCTATGAATGAATGCATAGCAATCAACATATGCAATAAGAAAGCCAAGTCAAACATCATTTGAAAATCACATAAGTAATCTAAATTGCTTTTTACCAATGCCATAATAATTAAATCAATTGCCATTTTCATCAACAAAAGGTAATTTTTTCAAGCACACATTTCAATGAACTCAACATATCAATCCATCGACTCTTTATGTTATGGATTAACTTGTTGTGTTTTGTTTGCATGATTTAGGCCAATTCAACCAACTCTAGGTGGTGCTTTGGAGACTTGCAAAAAAACATGTAAAGGGAATAGAACAAATCCTCTAAGCATGCCACCAAAGGCAAACTTGGAAAAATTTGGAATACCAAATTTGTCTTGTGTGTTCCATATAGTGGATCCCATTAATAAAAGAGGATGCAAGTTTCAAATTTGAACTATAACCCCACCCTGAGCACCTTGAAAGGTATTGACACCACCTACACCAAAACATAGCAACCAAGGAAACACCTTAGCTTATGTTAAGCCTTTAGGACTAAATAAAAAAATTAATTATCACCTTTGTCAAGTTATGGGCATTGGAACCCTCAAGAAGTAAAAACAAAACAAGGATTTTGCACCAATTTTGAACATAATAGCCATGGATAGAAACCCAATTCCAATTGTCCATTGTAATCACCATCACAAGTCAATGTTATAATGTTAATTGTTTGAATAGTATATTTGTTGGTTGCCAAAACTTGGTTATGAACATGCCTAGCAATCTCCCACCTAGTTTTGTCACTACAATGTTTTTAAAAAAAAACATTTTGGCTTCAAAAAAAAAACAATAATCAACAATCTTCATAATCAATTATTGACTTTCCCTTCCTAAGTAGCACAAAAATTGATGCGAATTGTATAATTTTCTTTTTATTGTCCCACTCACCTCCATTTCAAATTTGTTGAAAAATAAAAGGTCAATTTTTTAATACACATGTTTTTCATTTTTGGCATTCATGAGCACATTTAGGATCCACAACCTTGAACCCCTTGCTCATTTTTTATTTTCCTCACATGTTTCTCAAGTGAATCCCACTTGGCGACCAACAATTTTTCCTTGCATTCAATTTTACTACAAACTTTCCATTGAACCATTGTCAAGTTCATAGCAACACCAACATTACAATAAAACACATCCTTTTTATTGTTTTTTTTATTGAAATATATGTCAAAATAAACACTAGACACATTTTGACTTGGTAAAAAAATACTAGTCAATTACAAGAAATAGATGTTAATAATCAATCATCATGTGATTGGAATCCACCATGTCTATTTTGACTGCAATCTATCATGTTCATTTTGATTAATATGCTAATTTATGCAACAACATTAAAATGATTATAACATTATATATTTTTTGAAATGTTCTATGTGTCATTACAATGCATGGATTTTAAATATTACCTCAATTTTATAAATTACAAAGGTGAATCATCAATAGGTAGTTGGATTGTGTCAACCCTCATCATGTGTGTATAAATTTGTTTTACCATGTCAATGTGACTAACTTTAATCATAACTTTAACATGATTAATTTTAGTCACATTCATGAAAAGTCTAAAGTGAAATTTGAACCCTCTCCTCCACTACCATATGGCACATCTTTAACCTTCTGATCACCACTTCACATGGGGACAAATCTTGTAAGTACAAAAAGTTTTTTTGAATTTTTGAAGGTTAAGATGTTATAATGCAATTATTTAAATTCATATTGAAAATTAAATTTCATCTGTAAGTAGCTAATAAATGGCGTTTAATTAATATGTAGGTAGGTGGATAGGTGGATAAGTATGTATGTAGGTAAATAGGTAGGTAAAAGGTGCATGCATTGTAGTTAGTAAGTAATACCTACCTTCCCTCATTTCATTATTTAATTAAATTCATTTTTATTTTCATAACTACATGAAATTTTGTAATTCAATTTTTTAAAATGTGAAATAAAAATAAAAATAATTATATATAGAATCTCAATTGTGGTTATAAATTCAAATAAATTCATTTATCTTGAATGTTTTTAATTTCTTCACTTAATTAATTATATAATGTGTTTATTGGGATTTTTTTTTAAATCATAAATATTTCTATACATGCCATAAATTTCATTTGATTTAGTAATGGTTTTACATAAAATATAAAGACATGAAATTAGTTTCATTTCACATATGAAATACACAATTATATTTTGATTGTAAATTTTCATATTTTTTTTCAATTCATAATTACATTTATTTTTTTAATTAATTTAAAAATCATATACCTTATGCCACATAAGACAAGGAAAAGTAACATGTTTTAATCACAATGCCACATAAAACATCAAAAGTAACATTTTAAATCACAATAAACATACATGATAACATGTCACCATTTATGTCATATTATATTGATTAAATTTATCCATATGGATGATGCTAGATGATTTCCATATGCATGATGCTAGATGATTTCCATATAAGTTCTCCATGTTTCACATGTTGTTTCTAATGTTTGTTTTAATTGAAGTGAAAACTATGTTTAGTCATAATAGACATTGCTACTTCTGTAATTTGTCAAAACGAACATGCCAATTTGACATGCTAATAAAAAATAAATTATATAATCACATTAGTAAAATTCAAGTAATGAAAAGGACATTTTTTTGTTGTAGTGCAAACACAATTTTAGAAACCAAACATCTTGAAACTTCCTCGCAATGTTTGTTTTCTTAGGTTTAGGTTTCTTTTTAGCAATGGAAAAAATGGCATTTGGAGTTAAAGGGACAATTCAAACATGGACACATGAAGGCCAAAAACAATAAACAAAATAATAGTATCCACATCCATGTTAATAGAAAAAGGTGCAAGTTCAAAAGTTTGTGCAAGACAATTTTGATATTCCCTTTGCCTACTCAACTTTGCTTTAAGAATAATTTCCAATTTTAGACTAGCATAACCCCTTTTAGAATAAGTTAAATGTAAAGTCTAAAAGTAGGTTAGTCTTAGGTGCAATTAAAAAGCTTTCAAGAGTCAAATGATGAACATGGTAGGCTTCAACTTCCAACTTCCCATTGTAAAAAAAATTTGATTATTTGAAGACTTAAGTACATGAAAAACAAAATGAAATTGAAATATGTAACGGTTCAATGAAGAACGTAACTTGTGATTTTGTAATGTGCATTACAATTTCCTTCACCTTTTGGCCTTGATACATGCCAATAGTTACACAATTTTAATTTTGATGTTAAATTTTTGAATATGAAATGGTAGAAAATTTTGATTCGAAAATGGTGCAATGTGCAATGTGGTCCAACAATCAATCACATTCAAACCATTAATCAATTATCAGAATTTAAACTCAATAATTACCACTCCAAAATCACAACATTCAATTTGTAAAATTTTCCAAAATCTTGCAAATGGTGGCTTGCCTTAAAACTTGGAAGTAAATTAAATGAAATTCATGATTTAATAGGGAATTAATGATCTAAGGATTCATGAACTAAAGAAAAAAATTAGAGTTACAAGTTCTTTATTTGTAACATGTACAAGGTTTGAGGTAACAAGCTTGAAAATTTGAGGCAAGTTGTAACAAAACAAAACTCCAACAATGGGTGACAAGTGTTGAACAAACAATTGAAACATTAAACAATGAAGATTTGAAATAAGAATCAATCACCCAAGATTGCATTATATAGGTATTCCATTGTGACATAAAGGTTGAAGCCTTAAAGGTTTAACTTGTAATTTGTGAACAACTTGAACGAAGTTGAAAATGATGGAGAGTGAACAATTACCAAAGCACATTGAAATAATGAAATAAAAAAGGGGTCCAAGAAAGGGCTCACCTTCCAAAATGTTTGTCATCTTGTGACTTTAAGATTAACCTAAGTTGTTGATGGTAATTAAGTTGTTAAAGTGATCTCTTTGTGAAAAATAGTTGCCTTAAATCTTCATGATGGCAAGATCATGCCCTAATGCAAGGGTTTCACAATGAAAATGACATAAAAAACTATGTTAATTTACATTGCAGTTTTCATGGACCCCTTTGCTATGTTGAAATTTTAAGCAAATTTCTCACATTAACACATTCGTGTATAACCTTAAAAACCATTGATCCCCTCAAAATGATTCATCAAATGTTTTCATTTTGAATTCCAATATCTTTGAAAATAACTTGGTAGAGAGGTGTCAAATTATTTCACTTTTTGAACTACAAACATAATTCACGATAAATTGTTTGAAGTGAATTATAGATGGCAAGAAAAATATTATTCGATTCATTATTAACAGATGGCATTTACAAATCCTACATGTTCACAATTGTGTAAATATATATGTTACAAAAATGGTAGCATTGAATTACAATTCATAAATGGTCTTGTCACATCCAACATTTAATCACAAATGATGATTTACCATGATATCAACATCTTTCATATTGATGATGTATATAATTAACACACATGCTTTCATTCATTGACTATTCATATGCAACTTGGAATTAATCCCCATTTTTGCAATTAACATTATAACTCATTCACTAATTCCCATTTGATAACTTTTTTTTTTTTGAAAAATATAAATTGAATTTTCATAATTTATTTTAAATGGCTTGGGTGTAGTCACAATAACATGTACCATAGCAAATGTAACACTTGCTTGGTTTTTTCATGTTTTAAAGTTGTAATTTAATTTGATGTTGTAATTTTAAGATTTGTTTATATAGTTGTATTTTTAATATATCATGGGAACATGTGAATTAATTTGAAATTAGTCCAATGAATTTAAATAAATAAAAATTCATTAAAAATTATAATGTTTAAGCAATAAAAGGATTTGTAAATGGATTGGATTTTTTTTTTAAATGACATTTTTTGCCAAATTTTTAACACAAACTTTAATAAATAGTATGATTTTTTTTTTTGAAATTTATTAAAGATTTTTCGAAGATTTTATCAAGAATATTCCAAGAATATTTCTAAAAAGTAGTCAAAAAATAGGGAGGTGTGGCTCGTGTTATCATTTTTGTACCCGTTTACAAAGTCACCATGTTGATTAATGGTAATATACCCCATGGAATAATTATTTTAATGAAAATTTTCCATGTGGCATAATTTGGGTGAAATTCATGAAAATGAAATGAAATTTCAACCAAAATAAATTTAAATCAATATCTATGTAGGTAGGTAAATAAGACTAGATAAGTAAGGAGCTAGGTAGATAGATAGACTTGTCTACTTACTTACGTTTGGGAAGTAAATAGGCTAGAGGGTTGGAATGAATATATTTTTATTTTATATTAGGTTTAACTTTCAAAGTTAAGCCTTTTTTATTGGCTCATCCCAAATGGCACATTTTTCTAATATGGAAATGTAAGACAACACACCATCCTTATAACCCATACACTATTATTAAATAATTATTAACTAAGTAATTAATTTGTAACTATTATTAATCATTATTTATTAAATATAGGACCTAGTTAGGAAGTAGCTAGTTACCTATTTACTTACCTATTTACTTAACTACTTAATCAACTCACTACATGTATACATATGTATAATGTATAATTAACATGCTTTAAATTACAACATAAATACATGAATTTATAAATATGTCCCTAATATAATTGAAAACACCTTTGTATATTCAAAAGTATAGGTACACCACATAAAGGTAACCAAATTGTGACTACTTTTGTAACTAATTTTATATAGAAGCCTCTCCTTGAATGAAAAACCTAAAAAATAAATCAATATTGAAAGATGGAAAATCTAATAGTTGCAAATTAATCACACCATAGTAAAAAAAAAGTGATAGATTGAAAAAGACAACGATTTATTGTAAAATTGACAAAACATAGTTGCAAATGACAATTAATCGCATATACTCTCATATTGAATGATTACATAATACAAGATTTCTTTTAATGTGGGTGTGAAAAATAAAAAAATTGAAATTATAGACCAACACATGAGTAACATATATCAAAAGTAGTCTTTGGAAAGGACTTTGACCAATGGCACCTTTGGTTTTTTTTATTATGTTCTCACCCAATTGAATTTTAATCAATAGCTTACAAAACATCAGTAGCTTACAAAATAAATTGAAGATTATGGATGGATTTTTCTTATGAAATCCCACATTAAGAAATTTCAATGTAGTAAAAAACACATTGTAAAAAAATGCCTTTTCTTTTTCCCTTTGAAAGCAATTAATCAATCCTTCAACTATTGTGATGACACCAACATTCAATACCTTCTGCTTTGGGTTAGAAATACTTTCATTGTGGTTTGCTTCAACTTTCACGAGAGAAAAGAATACATATATTCCTTTTGTTTGTTTTCTCACAAAGTTTATTGGATTAGACTTCAAACCCCAAAACATAATGCTTCAAATCATAAATCCTCATAGTTCTGAAGCCAATAAATTGAAAATGACAATGAATATCATCAACTTACATTCAAGATCTTTTTGTATTCATGGAATGCTTGTGTGAAAAAATTGAAAAAAATTTTTAGCGATGAAAGTAATTTATTTTTCAACAAAACATTTATCACAATGTCCACTTGCTCTAGATAAATGCAATTGACATGACCTTACATTTGTAAGTAGGTATGAATGGCATAGATAGATAAATAAACATCATTTTTTATAAATTCAATATCTTGCATAACTTACTAAACATTACAAAACCACTTACTAGGTACACCTCTACTCATTGAGGGCTTTCCAACGATACCAAAAACATGATGAAAGGCATAAAGATTTGGGAATCTCAATGTGACAAACAAAATAAATAAATGAAACATGGGTGAAAACACACTACGATGAACCCTTTTGAACACTTTTAAATCTAATATTTCAATACATATAGCAAAATTATTTCAACAAAAACCAAACATATCATCTTTCAAAATTCCTCATATAAAAATAAACCTATTACCTAGAGGCCACAATCACTTAAAGCTATTATACTCTATAATGAATCTAAACACAATATCATTGCGTCAGTAAGCAAGGCCAACAAACTACCTTCCTTAATAGGTAAATATGTTAATTGTGTTGAATCCAAAATATAAGATCATCACTAGTAATGCACAAAGCAGCCTAGAGCCCAAGCATATTAATAATATTTAATTAAATAAATAAATATCTAAACAAGCATTTTATGTTATATTGGATTGCCATTGATTTTCATATTTCAAGAATTTGATTTGCATAGTTTCAAAGCACAAGATGGAAGAGTTCTTATTTAGGGGTTTTGATAGAAGACAAGGGAGTTTCTGGGACCTGGAATGACATCCCCAACAAAAGCCTATCGTTTGCCAAAGCGTGGACAATAATTTAAGGATCTGGATGAAATGAAGACAAGTGAGTTTCTGTGACTTGGAATGAGATCCCGAATGAAAAGCCTATCGTTTGCCAAAGTGTGGACAGTAATTTAAGGATCTGGATGGAAAGGCAGGTAGAGTACTCTCTGAGACCTGGAATGAGATTCCAACAGCAAACATATCGTTTGTCAAAGTTTTTGGAACCTGGAATGAGATCTCGAAAGGAAGCTTACTGTTTACCAAAGCGCGTGGACAATAATTTAGGGATCTGGATGGTGGGCATACAAGGGAGTTTCCGGAACCTGGAATGAGATCCCTAAAGGAAGCTTAAAGTTTACCGAAGCGCGTGGACAGTAATTTAGGGATTTGGATGGAGCAAAGACACAGGAATTTCTGGGACCTGGAATGAGACCCTAAAAGGAATCTTATCGTTTACCAACGCAAGGACAATAATTTAGGGATCTGGATGGAGAGAAGACAATGAAGTTTCTGGGACCTGGAATGAGATCCCGAAGAGAAAAGTACACATCGATTCCAGCGTTCCAAACAGGGGAAAAGGACATGCATGATTTAGGGATATGGATGAAGACCACGAGATTTTTGGGGATCTCGTATCTGGACATCGATTGAGATCTTGAAAGGGGAGCGCGATTGCTTGTACGCCCTCTTCCCGCCTGCTTGCACGAAGACACTGCGAGAATCAAGAGACGAAGCAGCGCCGCGGAGGAGCCAGAAACAGAGCGCCATGACAATGAACGTCGACGAGGAGATCGGCCGCCTGAAGGAAGAGATCATGCGCTTGGGACTCCCGCAGTCCGATGGCTCCGTTTCGGTACTATCCATCTCCTTTCTTCATCTTTTTATTTTCCTCATATGCTTTTTTTGTCCCGCCAATTCGACCACCATCTCCAGAACGAGATCCTTCACAGTTTTCTGTTCAGAGTAAGTGTTAGCGTTATGCAATGGCGGAGAAGTTTGCTTCGTTCGCAGAAATCTCGTGCTGCTTTTCTCCAAAACTCTGACATCCCATAAGATGTCACAAGAAGTTTTGATCTTGCTTCATAACCTGAAATTTTCGCAACGATCGTTGACTTATGAGAATCGACAATGTTGTTTAAGGCAGTAGCAGTGGCACATCGACACGGATAGATAGATTCTGGCTTCTGGCTTCTTTGATTTTTCATTATGCTTCGATCTGCGAGAAATTGTAGGATCAAACTTCGAATGCAATGCTTTTTTGTTTCTTCTTCGTACAGCAAGAATTACACCGTTGATCAGCAGGCATCGGAATTTCAGCTGATACCTTTACT
>Ga0209208_10012694_pt1 | contig 10629 bp, 3 predicted proteins | sample S1TSphfallax_3_FD_187694 | JGI IMG/M metagenome (GOLD analysis project Ga0209208, IMG submission 187694) | Host-associated microbial communities from peat moss isolated from Minnesota, USA - S1T2_Fd - Sphagnum fallax MG (SPAdes) (version 2) | ecosystem: Host-associated > Plants > Peat moss >... | reverse complement strand
AGAAAAACCGCTGGAGGAATATTTTGAGATAAAATAAGTGTGGTCTTAAGTGTAGGGTAATATGCCTCAGGGAGGGGCATAAGAGAGGCCTTGGCAAGGTGTAGTTGAGTAGGTACCTTACGCCTATAAGTAAAGGGCCTCCTAATAGGTCCAAGGTGGTAAATAAGGTACCTTATTGGTTGGTGAAAGGTGCCTCCACACCTACAAGAGGCATCATTCATCGATATAAAGGGATCCTCTTCTAACATTAAAATCGAAGTTTAGGAGTGCATTATGAGCTTGATTTGAGGGTGCCAATGACTTGTCAGATCGGGTCTGTTGTGCTTAAAAAACGAATGTGTTATGATGTGTTAATGAGGATGTGCTTGAAAAGAAACATAAACACCATTTCTTCCTTGAATGTTTTTTTCCTTGGGAAGCAAATTCCAAATGGTGATGTAAGGTAGTGTGACCGGATAGGAAGTCACTTGGATTTCTTTAATGTGAACACTAGTTTGTTTTAGGGTTTAGATTTTGTTTTGAACCACTATCAACTTTTTTCGCGCATGCGGCGGGGTTTATATCGTTACTCTTTGTTAGTGGTTGTGAGTAGGAAACTTTGTTGTTTGTGTGTTATGTGAAACAAGTTGGCAAAAGATGATGGGTGGCCAAGGGTGCTTCAAACATGCAAAGGGGATGGGAATAAGAAGTTGTTGGACTAAGATAAGAAGGGGAGTTCGAAGGCGAAGGAGGATAGGTTTGTGGTTTTTGAATTGCATTTGTGGTAGATCATGTAGAATCAAAAGCTTACAGAAGTGAATAGTTGTTGTTTTGATTTCCATTACTCCAGTAACTACATCATGGCAGGCATTGTGTTTTTGTTAGTATTAGGTTCTATAAGGGATTGATGTTGAGGGATGATGATGCACAAAGGGGGTCTGAGCTGTAGAATTAAGAGCATGTAGAGGGATGCATTTCTATGGGACTTTGGTGGAAGCATTCTTGACGTAACACATTTGTGATGGGTGAAAGCCAAAAACTTTAGCGGGTATCCTTGGGTTGGGCAAAATGTGGATGTAGAATGGGAAAGATTACAGAAAATATACATAGACCTATATTTTGATCAAAACTCTGTTTTTCCCAAGTTGTTGCAAGCCAACTTAGTTCGAAACCAGAAATTGTTTTGTTTGTGGAATTAAGACAAGTATCTTTATACATTATTTCGTAGTGTACAGGGACAAATTAGTAGCTCATAATGGACCAAATGAACACAGAGGGCGTTGACCTCAAACTAGATCCCATTAATTCATGTACTCACTATACTAGGAACTATTCTTGGTAGTAGTTAAACAGATACTGCATAGAGGTCCAAAAGGGACTACCAGGTATGTGGTGCTTAGAGTTTCATTTGGGTGTAAAAATTTATGTTTTGTTGGAACAATAACACCAATATGTTGTAACAATGCTTGAATGGCAAAATATAAGTTATAGAAGTTGCAGGTACAAAATTTGGATTTGTGATAAAGAAATGTTTTTCATACCCTTTTCTTTTTGGTTACAATAGAACCACCCATTGCAAAATAGCGGGTGGGTGAAGACCACATGGCTTAGAAAAACACCTATAATGAATCACCACAAAGTGGGTAGCCTAAACCTACCCAACTTTATTACAAGGAAGCAAAAAAACAAGAGAGGTAGAATACGAAGTTTATATCCCAAGAGTCTCACATGAGCCCAAGACTAAACTAATAATAGGTAGACTTGTAGCACAATGAAAAACCCACAACCTTTTTGCAAGATGGCAATGAATTTTTGGTCGTTTAGGTTTGATGGACTATCTCCCCATCCCAAGGTCTTTTTGTAGATGGAAAAATGTGAAAATTACTCACTAAAGTGGATTATTCCACAAACAAAAATGGTTCACACTAGTCACATTATCAAAAATTAAAAAAACTAGTTTTGGTATAGAACTTCAATTTTTAAAAATTCTGAAAATTTCAAAAAATCACCTTTTTAACCATTAGTTCTTTGATGCAAATTGTTAATTCTTCGATGTTTCTAAATAACCAAAACCAATGATTCTTTGACTTTGATTTTATCTTGAAAAATTAAAATCAGTGATTCTTTGATTTTAATTTTCTTTTAAATAATCAAAATTTAAATAACTGCACAACATTGCCATTTTCCATCAGAACATTGCAATACTTGTTACATTCAATGCATATTGCAATACTGTTTACAATTTTATTTTTTCACATTACTAGTTTCAACCTAGTTGAAATTGCCACGAATTCCAAGGCAATGTGGTATTCCACAAAATTTGTGGCAATTTCAAAGAATTCCCCTATAGCTCAAAATTGTATCCAACTATTCTTTTAGGGTTTGTGGTGTGAATAGAAATTCACTTGTATTTGTTTAAGTGTCGAAAAATATCTCTTTTTTTGTTTTTTATCACTTGAATGTACTATTATTTTTAAAGGTTGTAACAACAATGGCGCTGATTTATGAAGCAATGATGTTTTTGGAATTTTCATGGTTTGTTGTGTTTTTTTTGTGTGTGGTTGTGATTGGTGTTGGTGGTGAAGTGAAGCCAGTGGATGATAAGAATAAGTAGTTGCATATTGGATAAGCAAAACACCCAATCTACATTTTGATTTTTTAAAGGAAGATTGATGTTTTTCTTTTTGTGTTGTGATCCATGTTGCAACCACATTGGAGGGAAAAATGTCATGGTGTGAAGTTATGTATACATCTGCGTCAATCTTTGTGATTTTTGATGGAAAGGAAAATTGATGAACATGTAGATGGAATCAAATGAATCCTTAAAGGCATAGATGGACCTAATGAGAGGCTCTAGGGTATCAAATATGAACTATTTGTGACATTTGTTGTCCAAGTCAAGTATGTTTGATTGTATGTTTGAATTGTAGTTTTATGCATGCATGGGGAGATCAAACACTTAGAATATGGGAGCTTTGAGTAAAGGTGTTAGCCATTGGGAAGATATTACGACGTAAAAGAGATCAATTGATGGTGTTCTTGGGCAATTGGGACATTATTCTTGTTAATGTCTTCCAAATTGTTATTGCAAGATAATGAATTTGGGTTGTTATTGTGAGTATTTTGTAAGTAGGATGGGCATTTTGTGTGGGGTTTAAATATTGTTTGTTTTTTATGCCACATGAAAAAATCATATTAGCCTAATGAAAGGAGATTTGGAAGGATCTAATCCATCCTATGCCATTTGGTTAAGGTTTACAATTAAATTAAATTGGAACATAAATTTATGAAAGAGCTTGGAACACAAGGTCTTGTAATTGATGAGTTAGTTTCATAAGCAAGTCTTTGTTTGTGTTTACAAATGCTAATGATGATGTTTGATATAAGTGTTATGCCCCCCTTTTTGGTTACACCCCAATGTTATTGTCTTCAACATGATAGCCACATCAAGCATCATTTGGCTAGTTTTTTTCTATCATGATTAACATGTTAATGGTTTTCCACACCAAGTTAACATCACCCCAAGCTTGTGATCACACTTTTAATGTTGAAAATACACTTTGTTTCAATTTGTGAACTAAAAATGCCCAAGATATGTTAGGCCAAGAAACCCAACATTTGGAAATTTGTTTTCATGTTCCTTCCAGAACAATAAAAAAAAATCATATATTTAATAGATGCACCAATGGTACAATACAAAGATAACTCTAACTTTAACAAACCTTCACTTGCTTCTTCAAGTTAAGAAGGAAACCCAAACATGGAATCATTAAGCAAAATTGAATTTAGTGAAGGTGCAACTATATGTTTTAAATTCAAAAAATATATAATACAAGAATGAAGACCTTGTCATGATAATCCTCTAGCATAACCTTGGTTCTTTCAAACCTAATGTATTCCTTGAACCATTATATTCCCCTATAATACCTAAGGTCTCGTTGGGGCTCACATTAGTGCCCACATGTTGCAAAGGAAAATAAAAAGGGTTGCAAGACAATCACCACCTCCCTACCATCCTTGCATTATAAAAAAAGAATTGAATCAAAATTTCCACACTACAAGGGGGTAACAATTACTACCCTTCAAAAAAACTCCCCATGAAGCTTTAGAAATATGGTAATGGCAATATTTAAAACATTATGGGCTTATTCAAGGTTGGGGTTCCAAAAAAAGAAAAAGGAAATTCCAAGACTTTGGTGAGGTTACTTTTTGCAAATAACATTTACTTGAAACAAATTTAAATGAAAAAAAATTGAATAGTTCAATTTAAGATAATACATGTGACAATGATGAGTTTTCACATTCATACATAATTGTGATCAATATTTTGATTTATAACTAGAAACATTGAAAATTTCAAAATGAATTTCAATGGACAATTAAACAAGTTTTTTGGCAAGATTTTTTTCTACGCATGTGACTTGCACCTAAAGTTAAATGTTTTGAACCCATTGTACATAATTGTTTTGCCAAATGATTACAAAAATGAGTCATTTGCCTTGTAGCCTTTTATTTTAAAATTTCTAGACCTTGAAGTTTTTGTATGATTTGGTTTTTCATCAAGTTCATCCAATGAACACGTAATTTCATAGAAGGGGGCATGTTTTTGTTGTACATTTTTTATTAAATCAATTGTATGACTTTATGTATTCTTTTTTATTTATAAATAAATAAAATTGCAGCTTAAAATTTGATATAATTAATTTACGTGACTCAAAATAACATTTACATAGTATCCAAATTATTTTGAAATATTTTTATTAATTTAACAAAACATCATTTTATATATTGGCATACAACAATCCACTAAAACTATAATATTGTAAAATAAACAAGTTGTCTTTTGTAGTCTTAAAAAAATAGGTGATTACTTTTTGGTGCCCCAATTGTGACTACGCTTTATTAAAAAAACCAATAACCCTTTTGTCCCTTCAAAATGAATTGTTAAACCACAAGGCTTAAAATTTTAGCGATCACTTGAACTCTAGCCCACAAGAACCCTAGCTTGCAAATGTAGTGACTATTGACCATAACACAAGTTAATGGCAACAACATTTTCTAAAGTCCCTAAAAAAATTATCACTTTTGATGCAAATTGAGTATTGACAAGGGATTTCATTTTTGAAAATCACCTTCAACACATACAAGGTTCCATTCCTTCCTACCTACCTTTCTTAGACTTTTTTGTTCAAGTGATAGTTTTTTGCAAAGATGATCATGCATATTTTTAAAACACTTCATGCCAAGACAAACCTTGTCATTTACCATGACATATTGAAAAACTTATGACATTATATGTCCAAAACAAGCCCATGCCTAAGGCTTGTGAAGGTCCAATCCTATGTACATGAAACCATATTCTAAATAAGGTAATACCAAGAAGCATGGCCAAATTTTACCTTCATTTATCACATGAACAAAGATTCATTAGTAAAATTAAACTGTATTAGAAGAGGATTCATTTGTTTAGTTAGGGTTGCCCTTAAACAACCCAATAGTAATGTGACAAAGTACCCATATTTTATTGATGAAATTCATAAACAATGCAAAAATGTCAAACCATGTCCCACACATCCAAAATAAATCAAATGTAATAACAACAATTGAATAATCTCCAAGAACAAGAAACACATACCTTTTTATTATTTTGGTTAACATTGCAAATATATGTTTCAATTCAAGTGCATTCCCATTTTATCACATGACTAGTCAATGAAGAAAAGGACTTTCTAAAATAGACAAAACTTCATTCCCCTATGCTACAAAAACACCAAATTGTCAAGAAACTAGATTTGAATTGGATCATTTTTCATACAAGGATTCTCACTTCCAAAATATTAGGTTATGGTAGAGGGGTTTGCCACTTTAATCTTCTTCCTAATCGAACATCCATGATATACCATCTAAGTTGCTACCACCTTTTTCTTAGATTTCTAGTGCCCCCTTTTAACAACATGTTCAATTTGCACATAATTTTTCATCAATCCAATTTTACGAAAATGGTTGTATTGCACAATCGCCTTGCAAGATATGGTGATGGGTGGTTGTTGTCACAAGCACAAAAACAACCAAGACACAAGAATTTTTGAAGGACATGAATAAACCATGACAAAAATAAACCTAATTTAAAATCCAAACATGGAACACAAAAATTAAATATAAAAACACAAAGTGTGCAAGACTTGAATTCAAATGTAACTTTATGTTGATAATATGGAATAGAAACATGAAAGGTAAATCACACAACTATGGTGCAAGATTGTACCCAAAACTAGTGTTAAACATACAAAAAATAATATGAAAGCAACCACCTTGATTTATGCATTTCAAAGGACTTAACTCAATGAAAAATATTTGAAAATATTTCACACTAACTTTTGAAATATCACAAAATATTTCAAAAAATATTTTTGGGCAAATTTTTAATTACATTATGAATGTACAATTAACGAAAGGATGAAAAGTGAATGTTCATGGATGAACTCCATCCATGATGATGTTGGTTTGATGTTGGTGATGATATTAAAAATGATGTTGATGATAATGTTGGACATGATGTTGGCCATGATGTTGTAGATGTCATTTATCACAATTACAAATAAAGTGGATCAATTACAACAAATAAATAATTTGTACAAAGGTCATTCAATAATGTTAAAATGATAGTCTACTATGGTACCATTTTCAAATGGAAGATTACAAGGTGGATAATGAGTTAATAAATTATATGTGAATAAATCCCCAATAAAATAACCTTTTAACGTACATGTTTAAAGAAATAACATTGAAATCCATCATAAAATGACTATGATATGGACATCCAAAAATTAAGTCACTTAAAAGTTTATATTAATTATCATTTGGTTAGGGCTTCTTGAATAATTCTTTTGTAGTTCTATTTATTAATCTTTAATATACCATATGTTAATTCCTTATTTTTTTTCAAAATAAAAATCAGATACTAAAAATAACCATAAAGATGGCATAGTTAAAAAATGAAGTCATATTTTCCTAAAAAGGTCATTTCCATTTTATTCCAAATGGCATGCAAAAAAAATAAATCTACAACTTATTACCAAAAAAATAATTTATAAATTAATTAATTGTAAATAGGGTATTCATAATTCATTATGAAAATATATTTTTAAAATATTTTTAAAATTCCACTATTGTATAACATACTAAAAAATACCCTTCTATTTTAGGCGTTTCCTAAAATATACAAAGAGTGACCTCCCTAAAATATTTTTCAACTTCAAAAGTCCATTGTTATAATTTTCTAAACATTTGTTGCATGAAAATTTGATATGGATTTTCTTCTTATTGAATTTAACAATCATAATCTAAATTCTAATTTAACAAATTAATGATGTTATGGCATGTTAATGCATGACACCTTGTGGTTTTTTGCACTACAACATAAAAAATGATTTAGTGAACCTCACATTCACCTTGGTCAACTCATGATTTGCTCTATGGAATGACACAAAATACATTGCATGACTTAAATAGTTCCCACATCAACTTCTTGGCTAGGTACATATTGAGAACAAAAAAGGCCCACATTGCTCTAGAATGATGGAATGGAAACCAAAAGCTTTAGTTTTTTTATTAAATCCCCAAGTTGAACTTTCCAAAGAGTGATATGTAAATCCTTGGAGGTGATCTCTATTGTTCTTAATCATGTCCATTTACAATTTTTAATGCCTAGTAAATGACTATAATATTTTGTATGGTCTTTGCTGTTTGGATAAAATAATAAATTATTGAATGTTTTTGAATTTGTGTTGTTTGCATCGTCCTATCATTGAGGTTCAAAATTATACAAAGTGTATTCAAGCTATGATGTTTGGTTGGATGTTGGACATTTCAATATGTGTTAATTTTCTATTTATTGTTTGATATGTGAAGCTCCACATGTTGGATCATCTTGCATCTCTTACTAACCTATGAGTTGTTGTACTACTTTTTAACAAATGAAAAGAAAGGGTTTTGGATATTGAATGTTGTCTCTTAATTTCTTAACCACCCTAAAAGTTTGTGGTTTACAAGTTGAATTTGGCTATGTGTGTGTTTTTCAAAATTCATCAAATCAACCTCCACAAATCCACATAACATAATTATACAAGCCATGAACCCTAAATTTTATAAAATGTAACTTGAGAACCATATAAATTTGTTCAAAATTTTCAAAGTTCACATTGGATTCATGACAAATTTATTTTGAATTTATCTATTTTAGAGATGCTTGATGCATTTGAAAAGGTAAGTGGCAAAGTAATCTACCTCGGTCACCTTTGTTCCAACTTCCCTTTTTGTTGGTGGATTTTTTTATGGTGTCATGATTTAAGCAAAGTTTTATGGGTCTAGGATTACAAGTTTTTCTTGGAATTTTTTTATTAGAAATTTCCTTTGCAATTCATGCATCATCAATCAAAAGATCATAGCAATGTTTATGTCAGCTACAAAGAAGATAAACAAAGAGTTTGGATGGAAGTAAGCCTCATTCATCACATTCAAAGCAAACTATACATGTATTTTACAACCTTTGTAAAAGTCACACAAATTCTATACAAAGGTATAATGTTCTCTTGATCATGGTAGCAATTTTGAATACAAGGATGTGAAAAAAGGAAGCCTAACTAGTGGCTTGGGATATTGGACTAATATTCTAGAAAGTAGGTATGATGGAGGATATACAAAATGGATTGGAAGGGTGAAACATGAAAATTATGCATATAAATTGTTATTATGGGGTTTTTTTTTCGGTGCAAGAGAAAACATTTGGACCTTGGGGCTATACATAACTATGGTTCCAGTGGACAATAGACATGAATATAATAACCCCCTTTGGATATTGTTATAGGAAATGTTATTCTGGTTTGTGTCATCACTTGTGTAGTTTTAATTTATTTTTTCAACCCAAAAACTAAGCAAACATTACTTTTTGCAAAGTCATGTCATGTTTAACTTTTGAGAGAAGAAATGATTGCTTTGAATCAACATTCATAATAAATAAAAAAGAATAGCTTGGAAGTAGCTTCTTACAAAAAAACACACTCCAACATTGTTCGAACAAGCATAAAAAATGATTTATTAACTTTATGTTGTAAGAAAGGTTGACCATTGATTTCTTGTTATGGCATGATGATGTGAGATTCATAAGAAAAAGGAATTCATCACACCAACTTCACACTCATGATAATGCACTAGCTCATTTGCTTCAAGTGAGGAAGCATTGGGTGCCAATGTAAGATTACCAAGTTCTTCGCCATAGGAAGTCTATAGGAACTCCCAAATTGTGACAAAACATTTATAGGAAAACATACACATCATTCGCAACAAAAACATTGCTCCAACAAGAGTCATCCATCTCCATTCAAATTCAAAAGCTCCAATGCACAATTCAAAACCAATTTTTTTTAATCATCAACCTTGCCTTCCGATGTTTCTAAGGTTGAAATTGCCATTAAGGCTTTTGGATTAAGGACAATCCAAATGTGTGTTCTTGAAGTGAACCTCTAGTGATGAACATCATGTGTTGTGTGTGTGTATTGCACATTCAATTATTTTTTGTTGCCAAATTTTCTTATAAGTTGGTTTAAGTCATGCCTACCTCCATTGTAGGCTAAAGACCCAACCAAATACATCTTCTAATGTTTTATGGCATTAATTGGGTGGAGATCAATGTGGTATCCTCTCAAGCTATAAGCAAAATTGAAAGTCCCCATGTAGATTTTTGTTCAGCTGAAGATCTAAATGAAGGCTTTCAAATTGAAGAACTTTATGGAGACCTACAAGTAAACAGAAAATTGATAATCCAAGTATTACATTGGGTGTGGATCTTGAATATTTAATTATCTTTTGGGGGAAAATTAAGGTGAATTGATAGAGTGTGATTGCTCACATTTTTACATGTTCAAACTCTTTTGAAACCTTCCAACTTTTGTAGCAAATTGTGCAATGTCCTTGACAAAAGCTCTCACCTTATTTAACACCTTTTTAATTTTCAACATTTTTTTGTATGAGTTATAGACAAGAGCTTAGTGTCATTAGGAGTGTAAAGGTATAAAAGTCAAGTGGAAACAAAACAACAAAATTGGGAAAGAATAGTTGTCAAAAAGAATTGACACATCAAGTGGAGTTGTTGGTGTGTAACATGAAATAGTAAGGCAAACCTTTTGGTTGTAGAATATAAATAGAAAGAATGTTGAATTTTGAAAGAAAATTTAAAACGATTTTGTAATATTTAAGAAATTTGTAAAATCAGATTTGTTTGCTTTAGGATTGGACTTAAGAACACAAAGTATATTGCTGCAAACATTGTTCACTTCTATATTACAAGTAAGAAGAGATTGGATAAAAAACAAGAGAGCTCCATTATTTAAGAATCTTGCCAAAATATAGAAACTCTCTAATAGATTAAATAGATAGAAACCAAATTTGAGTAGCACAAAGCATGACATGCCAGTAGAGCTTGTTTCACCTAAATACTGGAGAAAAGATTGGATGCTTAGGAAACAATGCAAATAGCACAGAGCTGGACATGTGGGTAGAGTTTAACCTGTGGGTAAAGCATGACAAAATTGGTGCCAAATAATTCAAGAGAATCTGCCAAAACGTCTGAAAAGGAAAAAAGGGTTGTCAAAG